>Ga0209579_10000254_pt1 | contig 69488 bp, 56 predicted proteins | sample Coa_R1_2_FD_187152 | JGI IMG/M metagenome (GOLD analysis project Ga0209579, IMG submission 187152) | Surface soil microbial communities from Centralia Pennsylvania, which are recovering from an underground coalmine fire - Coalmine... | ecosystem: Environmental > Terrestrial > Soil >...
CGGACGCTCCGATTCTCGACGAGCACCGCATGGACCACGAACGCCGCCAACTCCATGGGACACCTCCGCTTCGGGTGTCCACCATGTCTCGCGAGATCTGTCCGCTATGTCCTGAACTCAGACACCCCCTCGCCCACTCACTCACTCACTCACGATCCGATCGATGTGTGATGTCGCGGATTATCGCGGGACATCCGAACCCAGTTCACGACCACTCCACAGGCGGTACCACGTCAGTCGAGCAAGGACATCGCCGGGCGCTCGACTTCGAGGCACGGGGCAGGCGCAGCCTGCGCGACGAAGAGCCGCCCGGTGAGAACGCCGTGGACGGTGCGCGTGGCCACGAGGGACCAGGCAAGAACGAGCGCCGCGAAGGCGACTACCGCCCCGACCTTCGTCGCGGTCGAGCCCGTCGCGACGGCGACCGAGGTGAAGCCCGTCGCGACCGTCCCGACCGGGAAGGTGAACGACCACCACGTGAGCGAGAAGGGAAGGTGGTCGCGCGCCGTGCGGACCGTGACCGCGGCGGCGATGCTCGCCCAGAGTGCGGCGAACCCGAGCATCGGGATGCCGTAGGCGATGCCGAGCGTCCGCAGCACGGTCGCCTCTCCGGCGGGAAGGGCCGGGTGCGCGTTCGCCCCCAGGAGGTTCGCCGCGGTGACCGACTGACCGATCGGGCCGAGCACGATCCACAGGGTCGGGACGCCGGCAGCCTCGCCCGTCTTGTACACCGCGAGGCGAAACCAGACGAGCACGATCACGACCACCGACGCGACGAGGCTGAGCCCGAACATCGCGTAGCAGCCGAGGAGCAGGTCCAGCCTCCCCTCACCCGCTGAGACATGCGGGAGCAGGAGGGCTCCGGTCGAGGCCGAGACCATGGGCGGCACGATCGGCATCAGCCACCCGCCGAAGGCGCTGTCCGGTTTCATCGGGAGCCGGGTGAACGTGAGGTGCGGGACCGCGGTCGCCGTGGTGAGGCCGCCCACCGTCCCGATCGCCCACAGCACCCAATCGGTGTCGACCGCCGCGCGCGTGCCGATGACCGCGCTGCCGGCGAGGAGCGTCGCCGCCCCGACCGTGAGGAAGGCCATCGGCACGGCGCCGTAGAAGTGGGCCATGACGGGGTTGTGGTGGTGGGTGCGCGCGACTTCCGGGTAGCGCGCCCAGTGAAGGACGGTCGCCAAGATGAGCACGAGGAGCGAGATGCACGCGAGAGCCCAGAACCCGATCGCCACGTTGTGCAGGCCCGGAGCCTGCGCCGGAAGGCGATCGGCGACCACCGCGAGGATCCCGGTGCCCATCACCGCGGCGAACCAGTTCGGCGTCAGCGCCTTGAGCCGCGGGTCGGCGCGCCGGCCTGGCGGTCCGGGTTCGTCCAAGCGGGCGGGCCGGCTCGGTCCGGGGGAAGGCCCGGCGGCGGCGGCCGCGTTCGTCTCGGTCGTCTGGGCGATGGTCACGTCTCAAGGGTGAGCCGGCGCCGCCCGCAGCGGTAGGGACGCGTGGGTTGTCGACATACAACCAGGACTTGTGAGCGCCCGGGCCCTCCGCCGGCGCGATCGACCTACCTTCGGTCCCGTCACGGCGACGGATGCGGCGATTTTCGACATGGAGATCGGGTGCTTGGGCCGAGGATGCCGGAGCTGTCGGCGCTGGAGGTGCTGGTCACGGTCGCGGGCTCGGGAAGCCTGAACGCGGCGGCGCCCGGCTCGGAGTGAGCCAGCAGGCCGTTTCGGCGAGGATCTCCGCCATCGAAGCCCTGGTCGGCGTGACCTTGGTTCGTCGCACCAGTCGCGGGTCGTCACTCACGCCGGCGGGCGCTGCGGTGTCGGAGTGGGCGATCCGCCTCCTCGAACACGCTGAAGAAATGGACGCCGGCCTCGCCGCGCTGCGTGGCGACGCCCGCCGGACCCTTCGGGTGGCCGCCAACTTGACGATCTCCGAGTACCTGCTGCCCGGTTGGCTGGTCGCGCTCCGTCAGGAAGCGGAACTTGGCGGCGACGCGCACCTCGCGGTCCACATGGACGTCGGCAATTCCGCCTTCGTCGCAGGCCGGGTCGCGACTGGGGAGAGCGACGTCGGGTTCGTGGAAGGCGCGACCCTGCCGCGCGGGCTCCGGAGCCGGGTCATCGGCGAAGACCGCCTCGCCCTCGTCGTCCCGCCCGGTCACGCCTGGGCGCGGCCCGGCGTCCGGGTCTCGCCTTCCGAGCTTGCTGCGACGCCGCTCGTCGCGCGAGAGCAGGGGTCGGGGACCCGGGAGGTCCTCACCGCCGCACTGCAGGCGGCGGCGAGGTCCCCGGCAGCGAAAGGGACGCTGGCCGAACCGGCGATCGAGCTCCCCACCACCTCGGCCGTGCGCGCGGCCGTGGTGGCCGGTGCGGGACCCGCGGTGCTCAGCTACTTGGCCGTCGAAGACGACGTCACCGCTGGCCGGTTGGTGCTCGCCTCGATCGATGGGCTCGACCTTCGCAGGAAGCTCCGGGCCGTGCGGATCGGCCCGACGCGACCGCCACCCGGGCCGGCACGCGATCTGGTGGCGCTCGCAGGCAAGCTCATGAAGCCGACCGTCTAGCGCTCGTCTAGACCTCCCGGACCGAGGGTGAAGGTGACAGATGGACCCTGCGGGTGATCGTTGTCATGCTGCCCTGTTTCTGCGGTGGTCGTCGAGGATCTGATGTCGCGTGCGGCCGCGCGCATAGTTGCTGTGGTTGCGCCTGCGGTGGTGGTAGGTGAAGAGCCACGCCGAAATACACCGGCGATCGGGGCGTGGTCGCGGTCGTCGCGCCACTGCCGATAGGAGATACGTCGCCCGCCCACTCGTGACTATGCCGACATCAGCAAGGCGAGCCGCTTGTCGACGTCCTGGCTGAGTACCCCGGCACCGTTACCCACTTCTCGGAGGAGGCCGATCGCTGCCTTCAGGGCGCGGAGGAGCTCCTCGGGCTCAACACTTGCGACCAGCGTCTCTTCGAACCGGTTGCGAAGCGCCGCGGGGAGGCGATCCAGTGTCCGGCCGTGCCATGCGCCGAGGCCCTTCCCGAGGCACGCAAGGGCAAGGGCGTGGTGCCGGGTCTCTGACAGCCAGTATTCGGCCTGCCAGAAGCGCTCGCGTTCGATCCCGAAACGTGCGCGCAGTGCATGGTGGACACCGAGCCCGAGAAGCTCGCGAGGGTCTGGTTGACGGGTCCAGGGCATTTCGACCGCCTCGCCGAAGAGGAGTCGGAAGTGCGGGCCGGTCGCGCCGAACTCGGTCTCGGGGCTGAACGACAGGTCGACCTGGAGGTTCCCAGGCAAGAGGAAGACGCGGTAAATGGTTCTTCCGGCTGGGAGATCAAAGAGATCAGCGCCTTCCATCTCCTCGCGAAGTGCGTCGGTCCAGTGCGCGAGGACTGCATCGACCGGCACACCGTTCTGGATACCGAACGTGAGGTCGAGGTCTGAGTACTGGTCCACCGTCCCTTCCGCCGCCGAGCCAACCACCGCCGCAGCGACAACGCGAGGATCCGCATTGGCGCGTGCAACAAGGGCGACTTCCACTCGTTCACGGTCTTCCGGACGGAAAAGAACCACACGTCGAAGCTACTGCTGGGATCGCTCCAGGGCGGGATCTCGCGCCCCACTCCCGGCGGTATGCCGGACTCCGAGCGAACTTTGGATTTGGGGTTCGGGGACACCCGGAGCGTGCCGGCGGGACGAGGCTGGCGGCCAAATGCCCAGCTAGAGGAGGTGCCGGTTGATCTGTACGTCGCTTGGTGTACAGTGTCTTCATGGCTACGAAGACCGAACGGCTCAATCTCCGCCTTACGCATGCTCAAGATACGGTGCTTCGAGCCGCCGCCGACGCCCACGGCGAGACCGCCAGTGAGTACGTGCTGAGGAATGCGGTCGAGGCTGCTCAGGCTGACCTTGCAGACCGTCGAGTGTTCGTTGTCGACGAACCTGCATGGCATGCGCTGCAGGCTGCACTTTCCTCCCCTGTCTCTGTGCCGCTACCGATGTTGAAGCTGCTCTCGAACGCGAGCGTGCTCGAGAGCTGAGGGTGGCCTACGTCGGCCCTCAGCTCTTGGCAGCTGACCACCTCGTCGCCGACTTCGATTGCGGACAAGCCGCACTGAACGACTGGTTGAAGCGCCGCGCTCTCGGCAACCAACAATCGGGAACGACGAGGACCTGGGTCGTAACGGAGACCGGTTCGCACGAGGTGGTTGCCTTCTACGCGTCGTGCACCGGCTCTATCCTCCGCTCAACCGCTCCGAACAGGATCGGCCAGGGGCAACCCGAGCAGTTGCCCGCCTTGCTACTCGCCAGGATGGGAGTCGACCAGAAACACCAGGGACGAGGAGTCGGAGCCGCTCTCCTCAAGCACTTCGTCCTCAAGGCGCTGGAAGTTTCTGCATCGGTTGGGGTACGCCTGCTTCTCGTCCACGCTAAGGATGACGAAGCGAAGAGCTTCTATGAGCACTACGGCTTCGTAGAATCTCCGGTCGATGCCCTCACGATGATGATGCTGTTGCCTGCTGGAGCGTGAGGCTTCGCAGGTCAGACTTTCCTCACCGCGCGTCGACGCGCGGTGTCCGCATATCCGGCGTTATGGGTCACGGCGCGGTCAACCAACCCAAAGACTTTCGGGGACGCCGATAGGACGTCACGTGGTTCGCAGGGCGCGCTGCCGACCGATGGGAGCGTAAAGGAGGGGAAAACCTCAGCGAAAAGAGGCCAGCTCTCCCCAATGACGCTGGGGTGTGCCCTTCGTAGAGTTGCACTCGTGGAAGCACGAAGGTCGGCGACAAGTTCTGGGGAGAGTGCCGCTGTGCTCGCACCGATCGGTGAGCCACGCCCAGCAGACGGCGGCGCTCCGGGGCGGCGAGCCGTCATCCACTGGGCGGCACGCCTCTTCGTCGGTGAGTGGCGCCAGCAGTTGCTGGTATTCCTCCTCGTAGTGGTCGCCGTGAGCGCGACGTTCCTGGGCTCAGCGGTGGCTACCGACACGCCACCACCTGCCAGCGCCGGGTTCGGCACCGCTCAGGACATGGCCACATTCTCCGCGTCCGGTCCGCGAACCGCCGCGCAGATTGCCGAGATCCGCAATCGCTTCGGCCAGGTCCAGCTCATCGAGAACCGGACGGTTTCCATCCCGGGCTCGGTCCTCACGTTCCAACTACGGTCCCAAAACCCGCGTGGGCCGTACGGCGCCCAGATGCTCCAGTTGCTCTCCGGGCACTACCCGACGACCCCGGCCGAGATCGCCGTCACGCCAGCCATCGCGGCGGACTTCAACCTCAGGCTCGGTGAACACTGGACCGTCGACCGTGTCACCCGCTCGGTCGTCGGCACGGTCGAGAACCCGCAGTCTCTCCTTGACGTGTTCGCCCTCGTGATTCCCGGTCAAGTCACTCATCCCACGCGGATGACGGTCCTCTTCGACGCGCACGGCAGGCCCGCCACGACGATCGGCGCCAACGTCACCACGCCAGCGATGGTCGCCAGCTCCAACTCGCTCAACCCTGAGACGCTTTCGCTCGCGGTCCTCACCATTGGGATGCTGCTAATCGCTCTGGTCGCAATCGTAGGGTTCACCGTTCTTGCTCAGCGACGCCTGCGCTCGCTTGGCATGCTCGCCTCAGTCGGCGCGACCGAGCGCCACGTGCGTCTCGTCGTGCGAGCCAACGGTGCCATCGTCGGCATTGCCGGCGCGATCGTCGGAACGGTCGCCGGCTTCATCGCCTGGTTGGCCTACCGCCCCCACCTCGAACAGAGCGCGCACCATGTGATCGGGACCTTCCAGCTCCCCTGGACGGTTATCGGCGCCGCGATCGTGCTTGCGACCCTCGCCACCTACGTTGCAGCCTCGCGACCCGCGCGCACGGTCGCGAAGGTCCCGGTGGTCCAGGCGCTGAGCGGTCGCCCGCCCGAGCCGCAAGAGATCCACCGGTCGATGGTGCCGGGATTGGTCACCTTAGGCCTCGCATTCTTGATCCTTGGCTTCTCGGGGGCGTCCCAGAGCAACGGGAAAGGATCGTCGCTCGAGCTCGTCACGGGGCTCGTGCTCCTTATCCCGTCCCTGATCCTGCTCGCGCCCTTCTGCCTCACCTGCCTCACGCGCCTCGGCCGCTCGTCAACGATCGGGCCTCGCCTCGCCCTTCGCGACCTCAACCGGTACCGGGCCAGGTCAGGCTCGGCGTTGGCCGCCATCTCCATTGGGGTCATGATCGCCGTGATCGTCGCGACGGCGGCGGCTTCGAGGTACGCGAACGTCCTCGCCTACGTCGGCCCGAACATGACGTCGAAGCAGCTGATCGTCTATGCCACAACCAACAACATCGGCACCAGCGCGTCGCAGCCATCCAATCCCCCTGAGCTGCTCGCGGCAGAGACCCACGACGCGCACCGCATAGCCGCCTCGATCGGCGCGACGACAGTGGTCTCCCTCATCCAGCCGAACCTCACAATCGACCACAGCGGTCCAGGGCGCCAGTGGTCCGGACCGCTCTACATCGGGAGCCCCCAGCTGCTCCACGCCTTTGGGATTAGTCCCACGACGATCAGCCCCACCGCGGACATACTCTCGGCGCGCCCAGGGCTCTCGGGTGTCAGCGGTCTTGCGCTTGCCTATTGCGGACGCTACGGCATGGGGACGGTCACCGGGATCTCGCCAGACAAGCCCTCCAAGCAGGTTCGTTCTCTTGTCTGTAAGGACCAGTTGGCCGTGAACCATCCGGTGATCCAGGAGATCTCACAGCTTCCCTCAGGCACGTCGGCCCCGAACACCGTGGTCACCGAGCACGCGGTCAGGGTGCTCCACCTCGAGGCGAACAGCTTCACGAACGGCTGGCTGCTCGAAGGTGCCGCGGCGTTCAGCGGCGCCCAGATTCAGAGCGCGAGGTCGCAGGCAGCTTCGGACGGTCTCACGATCGAGTCCAAGAATGAGCTGCCGACCTCCACGCAGATCGGCGACACCGCGACGATCTTCGGGATCGTCCTCGCGCTGTGCATTCTCACGATGTCAGTCGGCCTCATCCGCAGCGAGACCGCCAGCGATCTGCGCACCTTGGTTGCCAATGGTGCCGGCCCCCGAACTCGCCGGAGCTTGACCGCGGTCACCGCCGGGGCGCTCGGGCTCCTCGGCGCGGTACTCGGCACCTTCACCGGTTACGTCGCGGTGATCGGGTGGTTGCGGGACAACTCCTTCAACGGTGGCATCGCCTCGCTCGCTACCGTTCCCGCGCGCAATCTGCTCGTCATCCTGGTCGGCATGCCGCTGATCGCCACGGCGATCGGATGGCTGCTCGCATGGCGTCAACCTCGAGCGCTAGCGCGACAGTCGATCGACTGAGGAGATCGAGTAACGACCCGAACCCGCGTCTCCTACCGCCCGGCTCAACTGTCCCAATACCGCCCTGAGAGCCTGCCCATGTTGTGCCGACGCGGGGCAGCACACTGACCCCAATTCGAGTCAGCCCCCCGTGACGAAAGCCACCACGACGTAGGCGGCATGGCGGTCAAGACCTTGTCGATGATGGTCGTAGACGGTCGTCGTCCGCGGATCGGCGTGACGGGCAGCCAGCTGAACCTGTCGGAGCGGCACGCCTGCATCTAAAGCTGCCATGCTGAAGGCCGCTCGCGAGTTGTCGAGTGAGGATCCACGCAGCGAGGCCGAGATGGCCGCAGCTGCGTTCCTCACCCGCTACGCCGGCCGAACGCTCGAGGCGTACCGCTACGACGTGCGATGGCGAGCGTGGCGCATTGGATCGGGGTCATGACGGGCCTCCCTGCTGGATGGGAGACCCAGCAAAGTTCTCCGGGCCCTGGATGTCAGCGGCGATCGGTGTGCCGCTGCCCGCACTCTGGGCGACCGTGCCGGCCGGCACGGGCCGCTCACCCTCACGGCTTGCATTGGTGGAAGCGGCGAGGTGGGGGTAAAACGGACCATGTGAGTGTGCGAGAGCAGCTCCGCTCATTCAGCGCTATCGCCCCGATGTTCCGCAAGGTCGACATGGGAGATCTTTTCGGCCTCCTACGCCGTCGGCCGCAGATCGTTGCCGGCATGTTTGCCTACGAGAGCGCGCTTGCCACGAGCGGTCGGATGGACTTGCACCTCAAATCACTCGCGGAGCTGAAGGCAGCCGCACTCGTCAACTGCGAGTTCTGCCTGGACATCGGATCTGCGATGGCCAAGCTGGCCGGCATCACCGACGCCCAGCTGTCGGCGCTTCCGAACTTTCGCGAGAGCGAGCTGTTCAACGCGGACGAGAAGCTCGTCCTCGAGTTTGCCGAAGTCGTGACGAAGACGCCTGCGCTCGTACCAGACGAGCTGCGCAGCAAGCTGTTCGGACGATTCACGGCGGCTGGAGTTACCGAGCTCGCTGCAGCCGTGGCTTGGGAGAACAACCGCGGGCGTTTCAACCAGGCGCTCGGAGTCCACGCGGCCGGGTTCTCACAGGGATCCGTCTGCGCGGTCCCCGAACAGCCGGACTCCTGACCAGTGCCGCAAACGGGATCAGCGCCGCTGTCACTGCTAGGGAGCACGGCGATATGGTTCCCGCCGACTGCCGGCGTTCTCGGATGAGGTGGAACAGTCGGCCGGCTGCGTGTTCTGTGACGCCGCAACGGCGTTCATGCCTCGACCAAATCGCCGAATCGGCGCTGGCAATCTCTCGTCGACGCGGGAACGGGTTCTCGTAGTTCTGTGCGTCCGACTGCACCGGGTGCCGGGAACAACGACGGGAGGACCAACGCGTCGTGCATTGATCAGGCTCGCTGATGATGGCTCAGGCTTGGATCGCGGCCGCGATGGCTGCTTCGACCTCGGCCAGCTGTTCGGTCGGGCTGAACTGGACCAGCTCGGTGCCTTCCTCCGCTTCGGGTGCATGTCCGGGCGCCATGTAGAAAGCGTCTCCGGGCTCGAGGATCTCCTCATGGTCGTCGTAACGGACGACGATTCGTCCCCTGATGACGTAGCCCCAGTGGGGGCAGGTGCACTTGCCGGTCGGGAGGGCGGCCAGCATGGGCGCCAAGTCGTGCGACTTGGTGATCGTCACGAAGTTGACCGTGAACCCGTCGAGCTCGCTGGATCGGTCGAGCGCGACCCCGAAGTCCTTCACCCGGTCAGCGGTAGTGCTTGATGCCTTGGCCATGACTTGCTCCTCTCGTGGATGTGCTGGTGTGACCGTACGGATCGAGGTCTCATGGCGCATGAGGCGATTCCCTCATCTTTGGGACGCTGACGCCCGACGTCTCCTACGCTGGGGAACGGTGGATGATCCGTCCGGATCCGGTGTGCGGTTGGCCGAGGTACTCGCGTCACTCTCGTTGGGAATCGACCTCGGGTTCGGCCAGCCGATGGAACACGTGCTGCGCCAGTGCCGGATCGCGATGGGCCTGTGTGACCTGCTCGGAGTCGATGACGAGACCAGAGCCGCCGCGTACTACAGCGCCCTGCTGGTCAACGTTGGCTGCCACACCGATGCTCACGAACAAGTGCAGTGGTTCGGTGACGACATCTCGTTCAAGGCGACCAAGTACACGGACTCGAAGAGCAAGCTCGACGAGGTCACGCGCATGCTGCGGATGCTCGGCGCAGGAGCGCCACCGTTGCATCGCCTGCGGGTGGCCTTCGCCTTCGCACTCGGCGGCCACCGCGACGTGGAGGCCATGATCGCCCAGCATGCCCGCCTGGCCCGCTCGCTCGCCGAAGAGCTCGGTCTCGAGGCGCCGGTGCTGGACGCGCTTGGGGCGTCGTATGAGCGCTGGGACGGGAAGGGCTGGCCGGGCGATCTCGCGGGATCGCAGATCCCGTTGGCGGCCCGGGTGGTCCAGGTCGCCGAGTTCGTCGAGGTCGCGCACCGGGACCGCGGCATCGACGCGGCCGTCGCATTCGCCGAACGCGGGGCCGCCACGCAATTCGACCCCAACGTCGTGGCGTGCCTGTGCGCGGACCCAGAGAAGGTCTTCGTCGGGCTCCATGAGGTCGGCTCATGGGGCGCCGTGCTCGATGAGGAACCCGTCCTCCACCACCTGTCGAACCACCAACTCGACCAGGCGCTCGCGGCAATCGGCCGATACGTCGACCTGAAGACTCCCAGCACCGTGGGTCACTCCGACGCGGTGGCAGCCTTGGTATCCGGCGCCGCGCCACACCTCAACATGACCGCCGTCGACCGGCAACACCTGCACCGCGCCGCGCTCACCGCCGGCTACGGCAGGCTCGGAGTCTCGAACACCATCTGGGACAAACCTGGGCCGCTCACCGTGGCCGAGTGGGAACGTGTGCGGCTCGCGCCCCAACTGACCGAGCGGATGCTCCGGCAATCCCCAACACTGGCTCCCGTCGCCCGGATCGTCGCGCACGTCCGGGAACGCCTCGACGGCTCCGGCTACCCGTCCGGCGTCGAAGGACCCGCGATCGCACCCGCCGCTCGACTCCTGGCGGTCGCCGACGCCTACCAGGCGATGATCGAACCACGGCCACATCGGGGCGCCCTGTCGTCGGCGGACGCCGCTCACGAGCTGAAGGCCGAAGTTCGGCTCGGCCGCCTCGACGCCGAAGCCGTTGAGGCGATCCTCGCCGCCGCAGGTCAACCGACCCGGCGCCGCCGGACCCACGTCGCGGCCCTGACCAGCAGGGAGCTCGAGGTGCTCCGACTCGCGGCGCGAGGACTCTCAAACCGGGAGATCGCTCAACGGTTGACGATCACGCCAAAGACCGTGGGCAACCACATCGAGCACATCTACATCAAGATCGGCGAGACCAGCCGAGCCGGTGCGGCGTTGTTCGCCATGCGGAACGGCGTCATGACCGCGGATGAGGTCGACTCCCCCCGCGAGTTTGACGACAGGCGGCCCTGACCGCTCTGAACTCCTCGGATGGAGTGGGCGACGGCCAATGCCACGAGCAGCGCACACCGAGCGCTCCATCTCGACGGCCTCGCAAGGCCAGGCCACTGGGCGCCGAAGCCGCACATAGCGACGGTTCACGTCGCGTCAACCTGGATGCCGAGTGCCCCCGAACGCGCGGCCATAACTGTGTGACGGCATCGCACCGGAGTGCCTGTTCGGTGTCGGTGGCGACCGACATCTCTTTCACCCCGAGCACTTCCCGACGTCAACCGGGCCGCACAGCCGCTCGCCACGGTTTGGCTCATGACCTTTACCGGACGCGACCAGGCCGACAGCCTTGCTCATGGCGCGATCGGCACTGAGCCGGACGATCATCTCCACCCAGCCCAACTGGGCTCGTCGAACCCCGAAGGGCGGCCAAGTGGACCCGCCGAGTCCACCTCAGCGTCCCCAAGTCCCCTCTCGCCCACTTCCGCAGAGGACCGGTGAACCTTTCCTCACTACTCGATCTCGAAACTGAACCGCGTTCCCGTGGTCGCCCGCAGATTGTGCCTCGGCGGACGCAAATAGACGCCTCACTTAACGACTTCGCTTGGAGCAGGTCAGATTGACGCTTCAGTGATATAACTACGCCAGGTTCCTGGCGGCTGAGGTCGCAAAAGGGTCCCTGAATGGGTGGAGGTGGCGGCCGAGAATGATGCGTGTGGACACGCTGCAGCACTCAGTCTCCCCCGATAGCCGAAATCTTGGAACCACCCGTGCTGTCGCGGTCCGACTCTCGCAGGTTCGCAAATCGTTCGGGTCCGTCGAAGCCGTCGCCGGGGTCGATCTCGAGATCTTCGCGGGGGAGTTCTTCACGATGCTCGGTCCGTCAGGATCGGGAAAGACGACCCTCTTGCGAGTGATCGGAGGCTTCGAGCGACCGGACTCGGGTTGCGTCGAACTAGGCGGCAAGGACATGACGAACGATCCTCCGTATCTGCGCGACGTGAACACCGTCTTCCAGGATTACGCGCTCTTTCCGCATATGAGTGTGCGCGAGAACGTCGAGTACGGGCTGAAGGTGCGTCGTGTCCATCGCGACGATCGCCGGCAACGCGCCGAAGAGGCAATCGAGATGGTTCGGCTCACAGGTCTCGGAAAGCGGAAGCCGGTCCAGCTCTCGGGTGGGCAGCGTCAACGAGTCGCCCTCGCGCGTGCGATCGTGAACGAACCCAAGGTGCTGTTGCTTGACGAACCTCTGGGCGCGCTCGACCTGAAGCTTCGCCAAGAGATGCAGTTCGAACTGAAACGGATCCAGCGAGAAGTGGACATCACCTTCGTGTACGTCACGCACGATCAGGATGAAGCGCTCACGATGAGCGACCGCATCGCGGTGTTCAATCGCGGAAGAATCGAGCAGGTCGGCCCGCCATTCGTGTTGTACGAACATCCCGAGACCGCGTTCGTGGCGGGATTTGTCGGAGTGTCGAACCTCATCGAGCGCGATGGAAGGCGTTACACCGTGCGGCCTGAAAAGATCCACATCCTCACAGATGGGGCGTCAGGTCCCGAAGGGTCGGTTACCGAGGGCGGTCACATCGATGAGGTCACGTATCTCGGTACGGTGACGCGATTCCGGATCGTCCTCGACGCTGGCGGCGCGCTGGTCGCGATTCGCCAGAACCTCGAGACGGCCGCGGCGGACGCTCAAGAACAGCTGGGACGGCGCGTCCGCGTGGCATGGGGCGCGGAGCACGCTTACGAACTCGCGAATGCGCCCGTTGAGGGCACCGAATCAAGTCAAGAAGAGGAGGGGCAAGCGACATGACACTGCGCAACAAGTGGCACGTCACCTCGGTTGGGATCGCCGTCATCGGGGTCGTGGCGCTGGCGTTGTATGCGTCGCCGACGGTGGTTGGCGCACGACCGCATCACTCCGGCGGGACGAGCGGGCTCGTTCCGCCGACCGCGAAGTTGCCAACCCTGAAGAAGATCGGCAAAGGAGAGGGCCACCTCAACCTCATCGCCTGGGAGGGATATGCACAACCCACATGGGTGAAGCCCTTCGAGCAGAAGACGGGGTGTCAGGTAAACGTGAAGTACGCCACAACCTCAAGCGCGATGGTCTCGTTGATGGCGAACGGCGGCGGAAGCCAGTACGACCTGGTCTCGGCATCGGGCGACGCCAGCTTGCGTCTCATCTACGCCGGCGACGTCCGTCCGGTCAACATGAAGCTGATCCCGGACTGGAAGGAGTTCGACCGGTTCTTGCAGTCTCCGCCATTCAACACGATCCACCGCGTGCACTATGGAGTGTCGAACCAGTTCGGGCCAAATGTCTTGTTGTACAGCACGAAGGTCTTCAAGTCGGCGCCGAAGTCGTGGTCGGTGGTGTACTCGAAGAAGTACGCCGGTGAGATCACGATTCCGACAAACCCGATCCAGATTGCGACAGCCGCCCTATTCCTCTCGTACCACAATAAGTCCCTCGGCATCACCGATCCCTACGAGCTCACCCAGAAGCAGTTCACCGCAACGGTGAAGCTGCTCAAGCAGGAGCACCCCCTAGTGAAGAAGTACTGGGCAGCTGCTTCGCAGGAAGTCTCGCTCTTCGCGTCGGGAACTGCGGTCGTCGGCGCCGCGTGGCCGTACCAGACGAACGCTTTGCAGAGGTCGGGTTACAAAGTCGCCGCGACGATCCCCGAAGAAGGAGTTACCGGATGGGCGACAACCTGGATGCTCGCAGCGAAGGCGCCGGACCCGAACTGTGCCTACAAGTGGATGAACTGGGTTTCGACCCCCCAGGTCCAAGCCGAGCAGGCCATCTCCTACGGTGAGACGCCGGTGAACAAACTCGCCTGCCCCATCATGAACACGTTGCAGAAAGGCGGCTGCACAGCCTATCACGCACACGAACCGGCGTCGTACTACGCGACGCTGAAGTACTGGAAGACTCCGCTGTCGACGTGCGACAACGGCAAGAAGGATTGCGTGCCGTTCCAAGATTGGGTGAACGCCTGGACCCAGATAACGGGATAGACACGTCTATTCGATGACGGAATCCAGCGCGCTCCCGACCGCCGAGCGAGGGGCGGCGCGGCTCTCTGCGGCACTCTGGCGCCGTGGCTGGGCGCGCGCACTGCTCACTCTTTCGCCGCCGCTCGCGTGGTTCCTCGTGATCTACCTCGCGTCACTCGCGGTGATGCTGATCACGGCCTTTTGGAGCGTGAACCCGCTCACGAACAATCTCGTCCACTCCTTTACGCTTCAGAACTTCCGGGACATCTTCACCTCCACGTACCTGTCGATCATCGGGCGGACGGTTTCGATGGCGGCGATCGTGACGATCACCGACGTTGTGCTGGCGTTCCCCTTCGCCTACTTCATGGCGAGGATCGGTTCCGCACGGACGCGCAAGGTTCTCTTCGCGCTTGTCCTGCTTCCGCTCTGGGCAAGCTATATCGCACGTGTGTACTCGTGGATCGTCATCCTGCAACGAGGTGGCACGCTGAATTGGACCTTCCAACACCTCGGCCTCGGCGCGCCGAACATCGCCTACACCAACACGGCCATGTGGCTCGTGTTCTCCTATATCTGGCTGCCGTTCATGATCATTCCGGTCTACGGGGCCCTTGAGAGGATCCCCGACTCGCTCATCGAAGCATCTTCCGATCTCGGCGCACGAAACACGCGGACGCTGTTCGGCGTGATCCTGCCGCTCGCGTTGCCCGGCGTCATCGCCGGCTCGATCTTTACGTTCTCGCTCACCCTTGGTGACTACATCACCCCGCTACTGATCGGGGGAGGGAACTCGAGCTTCATGGGCAACGTGATCTATGCGAACCTCGGCACGGCGAATAATCTCCCATTCGCAGCTGCGCTTTCATTCGTGGCGATCGTCATCCTTACGATCTACCTGACGATCGCCCGGCTGTTGGGCGCATTCGAGGCGCTCTGATGGAAGGTCGACTCGTCCGGCTCGTACTGCGGTTCTGGGTCGTCGGCGTGCTCGCGTTCTTGTTCATTCCGATCGTCACGATCGCGCTGTTCGCGTTCAACAAGTCGAACGTTCTCGCTTGGCCTATCCATACCTACTCGACCAAATGGTTCTCCGTTGCTTGGCACGATCCCACAGTGCGATCGGCCCTCGTCCTGTCGCTGAAGGCTGCGGCCTTGGCAACGGCGATCGCCCTCGTGCTCGGGTCGGCCGCTGCATTCGGCGTACATCGCTTCAGGTTCTTCGGGCGCGAAGCGATCTCGCTCTTGCTCGTTCTTCCGATCGCGCTGCCCGGCATTATCACCGGCATCGCCCTGAGCTCGGCCTTCAACTTCGCTGGCATCAGATTGTCGATCTGGACGATCGTGATCGGTCACGCGACCTTTTGCGTCGTCATCATCTACAACAACGTGATCGCGCGGCTGCGGCGGACCTCCTCATCACTTGCGGAAGCGTCGATGGACCTCGGCGCTGACGGTTGGCAGACCTTTCGCTACGTTACGCTTCCGACACTGGCCACCGCGCTGATCTCGGGAGCACTCCTCGCTTTTGCGCTTTCGTTCGACGAGGTCATCGTCACGACGTTCACCGCCGGCGCGCAAAACACCCTTCCACTCTGGATATTCGGAGCGATCCGGCTTGGTCAGCGGCTGCCCGAGGTGAACGTCGTTGTCACCTTCGTTCTCGTTGTCACGGTCATCCCCGTAGCGATCGCGGCGCGCTTGACCGGTGCGCGCGGATACACGCGTCTGTCGGCGGCGGAGACCACTGACTTGGGCTGAATGGGTGATCGCTCTAGTGATGCTGGACGTCGGCAAGGCAACCGAGTCGGGTTCTATCCGGAAGTCACTCACGGACCGAGCAACACCGGACGTTGCTGTCGGATCGCCGGTGTCCGGTCCAAGCGCGCCCCTGTGATCGCAAGGACGAGGACGGGTTCCGCGGCTGTGTCGTCGCACGCCCCAAGTGCGGCGGAGGTCACCCAGACCGGACCCAGACCGGACTCCTGGCCCCGCGCTCTGGAGATGCGCACGCTGGCACGACCGATGACCCAGAGGTGGCATCGCCGTCGCTCTCGGCCGACGCCCGTCCTTCGGCTTCGGCCCGGAGACCCGGTTCAAGTCAGGTCGACTCGACCGACCTTGGCACCACCCCTCACGGAGGGCGCCCCGCCGCCGGCGGGTCCGGTAGTTGCGGCGATACCCGGGTCGCACCGTCACGGTGTTCGCGGTTTTCGGCTATGGTCGCTGGGCCGTCGCCTGAGGGGGGACCGCCATGCAGAGTCCGATCGATGGAGTCCGCGCGATCCACAACGCGTTCCGAGCTGACATTGCTGCGATCGATCTCGCGGCGAGCGCCGCCGCCGGCGGTAAGCCAGGACTTGAGGCGACGGTGGAACGTTTCCGGTTCTTCAACGAGATTCTGACCTATCACGCCCACGGGGAGGAAAACGCCGTCTTCCCCATGATCGAGGAGGTCGCGCCCCTCGTAGCTGAGGCCTACGCGATCGATCACCAGCGCCTCGACGTTGCTTTTGACACCTTGAGCAAGGCCGTCTCTGCGCACGATGCACTACAGACGGCGCGTGCCACCGCAGCCTTCAAGTTCCACCTCGACACTCACCTGGCGAAGGAAGACGCCCATTTGTTTCGGATCATGCGGGAGCGCGTCTCGATGGCCGACCAGCTGAAGGCGGTTGGCGTCATGTCATCAACCATGCCGAGCAGCCGTGTGCCGGAGTTCAATGCGTGGCTATATCCGCTGCTCGACGACGACGACCGAGAGAACTTCACTCGCGTGCTCATGATGCTCATGCCGTGGGAGGTGTTCGCCCCATCCATCCCGCTTATCCGCGAGGCGACGGGTGATGGTTTCGAAGAACTGACCCGGCGTATTCCGGAACTCGCGGCGTAAGGCGAACCGGTCAGGGTAACCCTGCCGTGGTGCAAGAAGTGGTCGATATGGGTCAGTCCCGTCCTCCTCGACGGTATTGGTAGAACCGTCTGTAGCTAGTCACCAACTTCGCACTCCCAAGGAGGTCACCCGTGTCCATCGTCCACGTCGAGAGGGTTACTTGTGACAACCCTGAATGCGTCGCGTACGTCGACGAGCTGATCCGAGAAGACCCTGACGGCTTCGAGCTGGTTGAATATGTCCGGGAAAAGGTGGCACTGCAGGGTTGGAGCCATGACGGCGATCGCGACTTCTGCCCGAAGCACTAGGTCGCTGCGACGCCCCTACGGATCGCAGGGCTGGAAGCGAGTCCTACGCCGTCCTTGTCACAAAGGTGATCCGACCCGGTGCACGATGCCGTCGGGGTCGATGTACACGAACTCCCGAAGGCCGTACGCCGTGTCGTGAGGTCCGATGAACCGACCTCCCACGCCCGCTGAGGCCCACTCGCTGCGAAGGGCATCGGCATCGGATACGTACAGGTAGATGACACCCCCGGTCGCGCCAGGGTCTTCCGGATCTTCCCCAACCAGGTGGAGTTGCACCGCCCCTCGTTCGACGAACCCGTACTGCGCCGGCTCGTCCAGCTCCGTCGCAAAGCCGAGTCGTCGGTACCGTTCGAGAGCAGCACCGAGATCGTGCACCGTGACGACGGGGGCGATGCGTTCGAACAACACCTCGGCCATGAAGGGCAACGTACCCCTCCCACCCGCTCTCGATCACGTCGATCGAGCGACATTGCCCTTGTCACTCACTGGAGGCGACCCTGGCGATCCGGGCCCGCAGTGTGGCGACCGTCAGCTCATCGATCCGTCCAGCGTTTGGAAAGAGAAACGGGGATCGGGTACGCACCTCGTGAAGGAGGACACGCGATTCCCAAAGTGATCAAGGGAAATGCGAGGCGCAGGCCGCCAGAGCCTTCGGCGAACCACTCCGTCATCGATGATTGGTGCCGGCGCCTGATGCCGGATCTCAAGCCCATCGTCAAGAGGTTGGATGAGTCGATCCGAGCGGCCGTCCCCGGCCTCGACTACGCCGTCAAGTGGAAGAAGGCCTACTACGGGCTGCAAGGACTCGGGTGGATCATCGAAATCGCCGCCTACGACGTTTCGGTGAATGTCGTCTTCCACGGCGGGGCGGACTTCGAGTCCCCGCCGTCGCTCGGAACGACCGACCGGACCCGGTACGTCAAGGTGATCAGTCTCGAGGAGGCGCAGCGACCGGAGCTGCAGAAGTGGATCGAGCCAGCAGGACGCACGCCAGGCTGGGCGTGACGGGCATTACGCCAGCAGGTCGGCTCGGCATTCCTCGAGCAACTCGCGAGACAATGAGGAGGGTCCCAGGACGCGCCGCGAATGCGAGCGGATCCCGGGCCCGCAGTGTGAGATCAGTGCCACCGGGAGCTGATCGTCGGAGGTGCAGTCTTTGACCCCTCGCACCGGGGATCTCAGGCGCATTACGAAGTAGGGTTCTGCCGTGTCCGTGCAGTCACCTTCGGGCACGGTGACCTTCCTGTTCACCGACATCGAAGACTCGAAACTTCTGTGGGACGAGAATCCGGCGGACATGGCCGGGGCCGTCCGGACCCACGACGCCATCGTCCGCTCGGTGATCGAGCGCCGCGGCGGCCACGTGTTCGCCACCCGTGGCGACGGCTTCTCCGCCGCGTTCTCGTCCGCAGTGGACGCGGTCACTGCCGCTGTTGAGTCACAGCGGGAGCTCCTCGGCGACCACGCGGTCCCGTTCGCCGTCAGAATGGCGCTCCATACCGGCGAGGCTGTCGAGCGCAACGACAACTATGACGGCGCAGCGGTAAGCCGAGCTGCACGATTGATGACTCTCGCCCACGGCGGCCAAGTGCTCGTCTCCAACACCGCCGAGGTCCTGGTGCGCAGCCGGGTTCCCCTTCGGCCTCTTGGCGACCACCTCCTGAGCGGACTCCGTGACAGGACCCCGGTGTACCAGGTGATGGCCGACGGTCTCCCTTCTGAGTTCCCCCTGTTGAGCAGTGTCGACCCCTTCTCCGGGAACCTCCCGCGCCAGGTCAGATCCCTCATCGGCCGCGACGCAGAGGTGGGCGAAGTCAGCAATCTGGTGCGGTCGGCGCGTCTGGTCACGCTGACGGGCATCGGTGGAGTCGGCAAGACCCGCTTGGCCATCGAGGTTGGCGCCGAGCTCTGTGGAGAATTCGACGACGGGGTCTGGATCGTGGAGCTGGCGGGTGTCGGAGACCCAGGCGCGGTGCCCGCTGCTGTGGCGACGGTGCTCGGCATCACGCCGCAGGGGGAGGCGTCGCTCATCGACACGATCGCGGACACGCTCGCCGGACGGCGGATGCTGCTGGTCGTCGACAACTGCGAGCACCTCCGCGACGCGACCGCTGCGACGGTCGAGGCGATCCTCCGCCGCGCAGGAGACACGAGAGTGCTGGCGACTTCACGTGAGGCGCTCGGCGTCACAGACGAGTCGGTCGCCGCCGTACTTCCGCTCTCCACTGAGGGCGGCGTGACATCAGATGCCGTAACCCTGTTCCTCGAGCGGGCCCGCTCGGCGCGCCACGACTTCGCAATCCAAGACCCACAGAGCGTGACGGCGGTGACGGACATCTGCGAGACGGTCGACGGGCTGCCGCTCGGCATCGAACTCGCCGCGGCACGAATGGCCGCGATGAGCGCGATCGAGGTCAGGGACAGACTCGCCGACCGATTCCGCCTGTTACAAGGCGAATGGGGTCCCGAACGTCACCTGACGCTCAGTCACGCCGTCGAGTGGTCCTACGATCTGCTGACCGTTGACGAACGAGCCTTGCTGCGCACCGCGTCGGTGTTCGCGGGCGGTTTCGACCTATCGAGCGTCTGCGCAGTCCTCGGGGATGCCGACGAGATCGAGGTGTTGCGGGACCTGGACTCCCTCGTACGCAAATCGCTCGTCGTTGCCGATCACACCGCTCCGACGACGCGCTACGCCATGTACGAGACCATTCGGCAGTTCGCCGAAGATCGGCAGGCGGATGCCGGTGAACGAGAGGCGGTGCGAAACGCGCACGCCGCGTACTTCGGTCGCCGGGCCGTCGAGGAGTGGGACCGATGGAACGGGCCCGGATGGCGCGATGCGGTCGACTGGGTGGAGCTCGAACTCGATGATCTCCGCTCGGCGTACCGCTGGAGTGCCGCCCGCGGCCAGTTGCAGGTTGCGACCGACATCGTCGCCCATGCCGCGCTCATGGGCTTCTCCGTCCAGCTCCTCGAGACGCTCGCATGGGCGGAGGAGTTGCTGGAGGCAGCGACGGCGGCGGACGTGCCTCGACTTCCGCGCCTCTACACCGCCGCGGGCTATGCCTGCTTCGTCGGACGGCCCGATGCGGCGCGTCGCAACGCCCACCGGGCGAGCGAACTCGAGGTCGATGACCGCTACGACCCGTGCGAGCCGGGATACTCCACGTTCATCGAAGCGCTCGGTCAGGTCTACTGCGGCGATCTCGACCGTTACATCGAGCTCACGAAAGAGGTCGCCGAGCGCTACGGCGCCACGCGTGGCTACGGCCTGGCGTCCTACGTCGACGGCCTCCAGTCTGCGGGTCGCGTCGAAGAGGCGCTCGCGCTCACCGAGCAGGCCGTCGCTGCGGCTCGTGAGCTCGGCAACCCGTACTGGATCGCCTACGCGCTTTGGATCGCCGGCATGGCCTTCTCGAGATCCGAGTCCCGACGGGCGCTGGCCGCATGGGACGAGGGTCTCGCCATTGTGCGCGAGCAGCGCGTGCACTTCTTCGACGGCTTCCTCGCCCGCGACGCCGCACGGCTGCACACCTCCGACGGCGAGCCGGAGGCCGCGCTGGTGCTGTTCAGCAGTGCCGTGGCGTCCTTCCATCGCGCTGGAAACGTTCCGCAGCTGATCATCACGCTCGCGAGCGTGCCCGCACTCTTTGAGCGGCTCGAGCGCTTCGAGGCAGCGGCCACGCTCCTCGGCGCGATGTCACGACACGAATCGAGCTTCCGTCACGTCCCCGAGTTGGCCGATCTCGAGCGTCGGCTCACGACGAAGCTCGGGGTCACGAGGGCCAGAGAGCTCATTGCTGAGGGGGCGGCTCTCGGCCTCGACGCCGCCGCGGACTACGCCCGCATGCAGATCGACGCCGCCCGGCGTGACCCAGGGCCACGCATTCGCGAGGAGCGCCCGGGGGGTCTGAGCCGCCGCGAACTCGAGGTGCTGCGTCTCCTCGCCGGCGGCCGGGCGTCAGCCGAGATCGCGACTGAGCTCTTCATCTCGACGCGGACCGCCGAGCATCACATCCAGAACATCTACACCAAGATCGGCGTTTCCAACCGCGCCTCGGCCACCCGCTGGGCCGTCACCCACCGGGTGGTCACGGGCTGACGTCGATCAGCGGCTCCCGGCTTCCCGACCACCTCACGGCTACCTATGGGAAATGGGTAGATCTGCCGATGTTGCCGGCGGTGGCCTTCTCGACAATGGGTCCTACGCCCGCCAACCGACGGGCGAACGGTGGATCCGACGTGATCCATGACGAGAAGGAGCCTGAAATGATCCTGGCAACGACGACGGTCGAGGACGTGGACCGATTCCTCAAGGTGTTCGGCACCAAGGGTGCCGACAAGCGCGCGGTGCACGGCTCCAAGGGCTCGACGGTGTTTCGCGACCCGACCGAGGCGAATCGCGTGTGGGCACTGTTCGAGTGGGACGAACAAGGGTGGGCCGCCTTCGTGTCCGACCCCGAGGTCCCGCCGATCCTGAAGGATGCCGGCCACCTCGGCAAGCCGGAGTCGGCGACGTTCCTCGGTCACTACGAGGCGTAGGAGCCACCATGACTCAGACCATCGATCGTGCCGCACGGGTCGGCGTCATCACCGACCAGACCGGAGCCCTGTCGTTCATGGGCGTCGCCAACGTCAATGTCGCCCGAATGGTCATCGACGACATCAACGCGAAGGGTGGTCTGCTCGGCCGCTCCGTTGAACTGTTCATCGAGGACAGTGCGACTAACGACGATGCCGCGAAGGTTGCCGCGGTCCGGCTCGTCGAAGCCGACGTCGACGTGGTCGTCGGCGGCATCTACAGCTCGACTCGCCAGGCGATCAAGGTGCCCGTCGTCGAAGAGGCGGAGAAGCTCTATCTGTACCCCGAGCAGTACGAGGGTCAGGAGTGCCACCCCCTCATCTTCTGCACCGGGCCGGTACCGGCCCAGCAGGTCGAGCCGTTCTTTCCCTGGCTGATGCGAGAGACGGGGGCCACGACCTTCTACATGCCATCGGCCGATTACATCTGGCCCCACACGATGAACAAGAAGGCCCGTGAGGTTGTGACCGCCCAGGGGGGCAAGATCGTCGGCGAGGAATACTTCCCGCTCGATCACGTCGATTACGAGGCGGTCGTGGCAGACATCATGGCGACGGGAGCCGACGTCGTGTTCAACACGATCGTTCCACCCGGGCTCACGCCGTTCCTCTCCCAGCTCAACGACGCCGGATTCATGCGCCGAGGCGGTCGGTTGGTGTGCACGTACTTCGACGAGAACTTCTTGAACCTCGTGCCCGCCGAGCACGTCGAGGGACTCTACGGATGCCTCGACTACTACCGCGACGTACAGGACTCGTTCAGCATCGACCTGCTGAACCGGTACGAAGCTCGGTACCCCGGTAGCGCCATGTTCACGGCCGGCTCGGCGTGCACCGGTACCTACCGGGCGTTGAAGATGTGGGAGTCCTCGGTGAACGAGGCCGGATCGCTCAAACAGCACGATGTCATCGCGGCCCTCGACCACGCCCGGATCCCGCAGGGTCCGGGAGGTCCCGCCGAGATGGTGCCGGGCCAGCACCACGTCCGCATGAACATGTACATCGCCCGGGCGGAGATCGGCACGTTCAAGGTGGTCGAAAACCTCGGGCACATCGATCCCAAGGAATGCGAGGTCCCGTTGCGCTGACACGGCACGGCGAACCCGAGCATCTCTGGCGGCCGCAGCGCCGGTTGCCGGCACAGGCAGTGCCGGCGCCGGCGCTGCGCTGTCAGAGTGAGAGTAGGCTCCGCGCGCCGAGGAGAGGGGGCGCAATGGACGAGGTCGCAACGCTCGGGTTCGCGCTCGGCGAACTCCACCGAGAGGTGGCCGCGCTTGACGACTCGGAGTTGGACGTCGTCTCCAATTGCGCGCCGTGGACGGTTCGCCGGCTGGCGAGCCATGCGCTCAACAATCAGCTCCTCTGGGCCGGACTCGTAACGGGAGAACAGACCGTGACGGTCGAAGACACCATGGGCGCCGTCGCGTACGACGGCGACCTCGTCTCGTACGCCGATCAAGTGGCCGACCGGAGCCTCGCGATGTGGACGACCCCCGGCGTCTTGAGCGCCCTCCACGGCACGCCATTCGGAGACCTCCCCGGTTCTGTGGTCATCAACTTCGCGATCATCGACGCGTTGTGCCACGCCTGGGACCTGTCGGCGAGCCTCGGCCGCCCCCTGGAGTTCCCCCCGGAGTCGATCCCCACGGTCGCTGCCGTGGTCGAGGCGACCTGCACCGACGACGTCAGGGCGCTCGGCTTGATCAAGGAGGTTGCGCCCGTCGCTGCTGATGCGACCGACACGGACCGCCTGATGGCCCGAGCCGGGCGGACCTCCCCCCGCTCGAGCCGCGAGTAAGCCGGCGGGACGCTCCTCACCTGGCTCGGTGCCGGCGCCCTCGGGCGGACGAAGCGCCTTTGCCTACGGGGACTGGATGAACGGTGCGACGAGCACCGACCGTCGCGCTGGTCGGTCCGTCCGGTCCTCATGGCGGTCTGCCGTCGCCAAGACCTTCACGAGCGCCCGGGATGCGAGGTAGCGGAGCGGCTCGGGTTCCCAGTTACGGGCGTGGTGCCCCACCCAGGGCAACGTGACGAGATCGCTGCTTCGACCGACGATGAGATCCGCGAGCGTACGGCCGGCGATGTTGGCGGCGACGACACCGTGGCCCGAGTAGCCGCCCGCCCAACCGAAGCCAGTGGTCCGGTCGTAGTTCACGCTCATGCACCAGTCCCTCGGGACGGCCAGGGGTCCGCCCCAGTGGTGCGTGATGGCCGCGTCAGAGGCTGAGGGAAAATGGCGGCGTATCGCTGCGTGCAGGCGCTCGTACACGCCGACGTTCCGTTCCGCGTTCTCGTCGATCGGCCGATCCAGGCGATACGGGGCGCCACGACCACCGATGGCGATCCGGCCGTCCTCCGTCCGCTGTGCGTAGAAGAAGAGGTGGCGCTGATCGCGGATCGTGAGCCCGTCCCGCCAGCCGAGCTCGGTCCACGCGGCCTGCGACAGCGGTTCGGTCGCGATCATCAGGCTGTAGAGAGGAAGGTACCGGAGCTTCTCTCCGGGCAACTGCGTGGTATAGGACTCAGTGGCCCGAATGACGTGATCGGCGGTCACAACGCCGTTGTGACACCGGACCTCGCGCGGCCCGACCTTGATCGCGGCGCTTCGTTCAAGGATCAGGACGCCCGCACGTTGGCATGCGTCGGCGAGGCCACGGATGAGCCGCGCCGGATGAACCCTGGCGCAGTGCGGTGAGTAGAGGGCCGACCGGCACCCCGGCACCTCGACGAGTTTCTCCCGTTCGCTCCGATCGAGCTCTCGCAGGTCGTCTTCGCGGAGTCCGTTCGCGCGGGCGGTCTCGAGCTGCGCACGCTGGCGGGACGCCTGGGGTGCCGTCATGGCGAGAGCGAGGGTGCCGTCCTTTTTGAACGCGCAGTCGATCCGCTCCCGCTCGACGACGCGCCCGATCTCGTCGACGGTCCGATAGGTCTCATGCTCCGCTCGCCGAACCGCATCCGACCCACGGCCCTTGGCGTACACGCCCCAACTGCCCGCGATCCTGGCGGACACCCACCCCCCGTTCCGCCCGGCTGGGCCGAAGCCGGCGATCTCCCGCTCCAGCACGACGACCCGGGCATCTGGCTGGTGACCCTTCAGGTAGTACGCGGTCCACAGACCGGTGAAGCCGGCGCCGACGATTGCCACGTCACACGAGAGGTCACCCGCCAGCGACGGCCGCGGCGTCAGCGGCCCGGACACCTGATCGAGCCACAGGCTCCGCGCCCGATACCTGTGCTCGAGGCCCACGTCCATCTCCGCCACTGACTACCCGATCGCCGAAGAGCCCGCCAATATTCGACGCCGGGCTCGTCCACACACACACGAGCAGGCGACGGCGGGCCCGCAGCGACTCCGGCGGTCTCGTCCCTCCTGACCGGCGACGAACTGAAGAATCCGACGGGGGCAGCGCATTCCCAGGCCGCCACGCCCTGCGCCCAACTTCTTTCAAGACAGGTCTTTGGTCCCTTGTCGCCGCCGGTGCGGCGGTCCGTAACGTCAGGCATGGCACGAGTCTCATTCCGTCGAGCTTTGTCAAGGGCACTCGGAGCTGCTGCTCTCGTCCCTGCGGCCCTTCTCGCTGTGCTGGTCCTGGCCGTTGCGCTGGTCGCAGTGGTCCTCTTCGCTGCCGTCTTCGGTGCCGTGGCTCTCGTCGCGATGGCCGTTGTCGCCGTGACGCCCCTCGCCTTGCCCCCACTCGCGGTGGCACTGGGCGACGTGATCCTGGTCGCAGCCTCCTCCGTCGCTGGCATGGCCCTTGCCGGCGGCAGGCGTCGCTACGCCGTCTTGTCACCTTCTCCGAGCGCACGTGTCGAGGAGGTCCGCGACGCACAGAATCTGAGCGTCGCCACGCGGTGATGACCCCGCGAGGCCATCGGAGTTCAGCTGACGCGTTTCGCGGGATGGGCCCCTTGCGAAGGCGCGACCACCGCGCGTCTCCAGCTGAGATCCGCCCGGAGCACCGGGGTCGATCCGTGGACGCTCGTCGGGGACTCTCCCGGACGGCCGCCTTCATCCGCTGACCGTGATTCGACGTCCCTGCGGATCCTGAGGCGTGAACGCCGACGAGCCTGGGCCGGAGCCTCGGGCTTGGCCCACGGCCTCACAAGGAGCCAGGTCCGCGCGAACGCGTCCCACTGCATCTCCCGCCCGCAGGTGGTGCGCATGTCGCCCAGGCGCGGACCGCACCTGGTCGTCGCACCGTGCTTCGGGTGCTCGAAGTCGGCGGCCAACTGCCCTCGACACCCCCACGTCGGGCAGTCCCACTCGACCGGTCCTGATCGCGTCAGCTGCCGAAGCTCGCCCACGCAAGAAGAACGATCCGATGGCGGTGCCCTTTCGGCGCCAGGTCGAGATCCTCCGTTCAGGCCGGTCATTGCCGCGACGTCACCACGCGACTCGACCGACTGCTCCGAGCGGTCCTCGCCTGGTTGCCGGTGCAATTGTCCGTCCTGCGACATCGATTGGCCGGTTACGTCCTTCCAGGGACCTTGGGGGTTCCGTAGCGTGCTCTCCGTGAACGAGAACCACACGTTGTGCGCGACTCGAGAGTGGTCCGAGTGCATGCGGGACGAGGTCGTCGCCTTCATGACCTCGAACGCCGACCTCGGCGAGTCGATGCTCGAGATCGGGCCCGGCCCTGGGGCGGCGACCGAATGGCTGCGCCACGAGGTGAAGCGCATCGTCGCACTCGAGGTCGACGCCTCCTTTGTCGAGAGCCTCTCCACGCGGTTCGCGGGGACGAACGTCGAAGTGGCGAGCGGCGACGCGACGAGGCTCGGGTATCCCGATGGGTCGTTCGACTCGGTCGGGTGTTTCACCATGCTCCATCACGTGCCGACCGCCGCGCTGCAGAACGCGATCTTGCGTGAGGCGCTCCGCGTGCTTCGCCCCGGGGGGGTGCTCGTCGCCTCTGACAGTCCGCCGAGCGACGGCCTTCACGCCTTCCACGTCGACGACACCTGCAACCCCGTCGACCCGGGGACCTTGATCACCCGCTTGCAGACGATCGGGTTCGACCGGATCACGGTCGTCGCCGACGACATCGTGAAGTTCATTGCCCACAAGCCGGTCGCGCAGTGGGGACCGGACGACTGCGACGAGCCGTGCGCTCGCGCCGAGCCGAGGAGAGCGCCGTGACGCTTCCGTACGAAGAACCCTTGACCGTCCGACAGCCAGGACCTCGGGTCGTCCCGGAGCCTCCCCGGCGCGGCGAGCCGGGGGGCGAACCCTGCGCGATCTGCACGGGCCGGGCAACGTCGGCGGTCTGGACGGACGAACTGTGGTCGCTGCACCCGCCTGTCGGCGGCAGTCTGCCAGGCGCGGTCTGGCTCGCCAGCCGGGATCACGTCGACTCGTTCCGCGACCTTCCGCAGGAGGCCGCAGAGGACTTCGGCCGCATCGCCGCCGACGTCGAGCGCGCCGTTTTCTCGCTCGGAGACGTCGGCCGAGTCCACCTCTACCGCTGGGGAGACGGCGGAGCCCACTTCCATGTGTGGTTCATCCCCCGTCCGCTCGGGATGCTCGAAGCGCGCAACATGATGCTGCCCCTCTGGGAGGACGTGCTGGCGAACGTGCCCGACGCGGAGCTTCGCGAAGCGGCCGAGCGCGTCGCCGTGGCGCTCGAGAAGGAGCGACCATCCCAGCTGCGATGAGGGGGTCCCGGCCCGCTACGCGCTCCTGTCGCCGGACTCTCCGGGGATAGGTGACGACGTCTTCTGCGTCCAGCCCGGACTGGGGTCCGGCGCGATCAGCTCGCGACGGGGCGGGGCGTCGCGAGCTCGAGCCAGTCCCTCGCCAGCGCGGTGCACTCGGGGCAGGGGCGGCGGCCCCCGAGAGGGAGCGGCGCCGTGGTCCGATGCTTGCCCTTGATTCGTTTCCCCGCCGGGCAGTCGCGCATCGCGTGGTAGATGAACCGCTCGCCCCGGTAGCGGCGCTTCGCCCAGAGGTCCGTGTAGTACACCCTCACGAGCAGGAGGCTAGACGGAGCCGCTCTAGGGTCCGGGGATGAACGCGGCCGGCCCGGCGGAAGGAGCGTCCCGCGCATAGCGTGTCGGTGCTGGTCGATCGGGCTCGCAGCGACGGGCGGGGCCCGGGCGCCAGGGGAGGAGGTCATCCGATGCCCGAATTCCGCGGCCCGGCGGAACTGATCCACAACCGAGGCCTGATCGCCGATCCTGCGGCCTACGCGAAGGAGGCGGGCGCGGCGTCATGGCTCTACCTCTGCGGAGAGGAATTCGCAACAATGGACGGAGGAATGTCGTTCGCCGACGTCCAGGCGGCCGTTCCCGAGTCCGTGAATCTGATCGCGGATCCACCCCGGGATTTCGACATGGGGGTGGCGCGGCGCGGCGTCGAGGCGCTGGACGCGCTGCCGCGACCGACGCTCGTCACGTGCCGGACCGGTCCGCGCTCCTCCGCGCTGGTCTATCTCTATTCAGGGCTTCGCGCGGGGGCCTCGGCCGACGAGGTCATCGCACGGGCACAAGAGGACGGCGCGCCGTTCGTGGACGCTGAGCCCCTGAAGGAGTGGGTCGTGAGAGGCCTTGCCGAACTGGCTTGATGTGGACCGCCGGTCGCTGCGATCGTTGCTGCGGACAGCACATGACGTCGACCTGGGTCGCAGGAGGCAGCGAACGCGCCGGCACGGCGACGTGAGCGTGGAGGGGCGCCGAGGATGATCTTCAGTCAGCATTATCTGGCGTGCCTCTCGCACGCGTCGTATCTCATCGGCGACGAGACGACGGGCCGAGCGGTCGTCGTCGATCCGAGGCGCGACATCGGCGTCTATCTCGACGAGGCCGATGCGAACGGTCTGCGGATCGAGCGGGTCATCGAGACGCACCTCCACGCCGACTTCCTGTCCGGGCATCTGGAGCTCGCCGCCGCCGCCGTCGGTGCGGTGATCTCCTTCGGGGAGGGCGCCGCGCTCGATTTCCCGTCCGAAACCGTCGTGCACGGCCAGCGACTCAGCCTGGGTGACGTCGCCCTGGAGATCCGGGCCACGCCCGGCCACACCCCCGAGTCGATCTGTGTGGTGGTCTACGAGCACGCCGATGACATGGTCCCCTACGGGGTCTTGACGGGGGACACCTTGTTCGTCGGTGACGTCGGCAGACCGGACCTCCTCGCCTCGAGCGGGACGGGACTGGACGCGTCCACGCTCGGTCGTCTGCTCTACCGGTCGCTTCACGAGCAGATCCTCGACCTCCCCGACGAGACCCGCGTGTTCCCGGCTCATGGGGCGGGATCGTCCTGCGGCAAGCAGCTTTCGAGCGAGACGAGCTCGACGATCGGCGAGCAGCGGCGGTCGAACTACGCGCTCCAGCCCATGACCGAAGACCAGTTCGTCGCGGCGGTGACCGAGGGCCAACCCGCCCGGCCTCACTACTTCTCCTTCGACGCGCTGCTGAACCGGACGGATCACCGCCTCCTCGACGAGACGTCGCCACCGCCGGCGATGACGCTCTCAGAGGTGCTGGAGCGCGTGGCAGCCGGGGCCGTGCCGCTCGACACCCGGGAGCCCGCCGACTTCGCGGCGGGGCACCTCGGGGGGGCGGTCAACGTCGGGCTGCTCGGCCGTTTCGCGGAGTGGGCGGGCGACGTCCTGGATCCGAGCCAGGAGATCGTCCTCGTCGGCGACCCGGCCACGGCGCTCGAGAGCCGTGTGCGACTCGCGCGGATCGGCTTCGACCGGGTGATCGGGACCCTCTGCGACCTTCGTGAAATGGTCGAGGGTCGTCCGGACCTGGTCGAGCAGAGCTCGAGGATGACGATCGAGCAGCTCGCCGAGCTCGTGCGCCTCGTCCCGGAGATCCAGCTGCTCGACGTCCGAAACCCGGGCGAGACCGCATCGGGAACCCTCGCCGGTGCGCGCACGATCCCACTCGCGGTCCTCGTCGACTCGTTGGACCACCTGGACGCGGACGACCCGGTCGTCGTCAGCTGCGCGGGCGGCTATCGGTCCATGATCGCCGCCAGTCTCCTCCGACACGTCGGCTTCTCCGACGTGTCGGACCTCATCGGTGGCTACGGCGCGTGGAGCGCCGCCGGGTTGCCGGTCATCCGGGACGACTCGGAACCGGCACTCGTGGTCGAGGTCACACCGCTCGCGGCGGAGGACCTCATCTCCGCCGGCGCGCTCGTCATCGACGTGCGGGAGCAGGACGAGTGGTCCGCCGGCCATGCGCCCGACGCTCGCCTCATCCCGATGAGCCAGGTCGAGTCGAGGGTCGGCGAGGTCCGGCGGGGAGCCTCGGCCGTGATCGTCTGCCGGACGGGCGGACGGTCTCATGCCATCGCCCAGGTCCTCAACTCACACGGCATCGATGCCGTCAACTTGTCGGGCGGGATGCGCGCCTGGGAGCAGGCGGGCCTCCCTGTCGTCACCGACGCAGGTGGTGCGGGCCGGATCATCTGAAATCGGCCCGGCCACCCGAGCGTCATCGGCACATCCCGGCGGGCCGGTCGGACGTCACGCGTCGTCTTCTGCGAGCAGCCTGTAGAGCGACTTGCGGACGTCCCTCAAGAGTCGCTCCGCCTCGGCCTGCTGGCGCTCGTTACCGGCGGCCGCGACCTGCATGACCGCCCCCATGACCTGGAACGCGGTCGACCGCAGCCGGCGCACGCCCTCGTCGTCCTGGTCGGCGAGCTCGTCCCACGGAGCGGCGCGCCCCGACGCGGTCCTGGCGAGCTCGGCCCGCCCGGCGTCGGTCAGGGTGAACGTCCGGCGCCCGTCCTCTTCGACGGCCGTGACGAGCCCCTCGTCCTCCAACTGCTGGAGCGTGGGGTAGACCGACCCGGGGCTCGGACGCCACGCGCCGGCGCTCCGCTCGGTCAACTCGGTGATGATCTGGTAGCCGTGCATCGGGCGCTCGCCAAGGAGGGTCAGGACCGCCAAGCGCACGTCACCGCGCCGGGGCCTGGGCCGGCCGGGGCCGCCCCAAGGGAAGCCGAACCCCGGCCGCCCCATCGCCCACGGCCCACCGAAACCGTGGCGCCGAGGTCCGCGGCCCCGACCTTGCTCCGCCATCCCGGCCCAGTGGGCCTGAGCGCGGGCCCATCCTTCGCCTTTGCCCCACCGCGGGGGCCGGCCCTTCGCTGATGTCGTCGTCATGTCTGTTTCTTCTCCTGTCATTCGGCGCACCGGCTTGGCGCGCTATCACGATATATCGTCACTATAGCGTCGAGCCGACCCCCCACGCGCGCGGCCGAGCCACGACATCGCCGGTGAGGCGCTCCCCCGCCGATGGCTGGGTCCACGCCCCGGTTCCCACGAGCCTTCACAGATAAATCTAGTACCATTGGTTCCATGGTGCTGAGGGTTCCGGGCGGAGGACGACTTCGGCCAACCGGCGCGAGACGTCCCGCACGGTTGCAGCGCCGGACGGTCCTCGCGCTTGTCGCTGCCGTCGCGCTCGCCGGGACGACCGTCGCGGCGATCCTGCTGGTCTCTTCTGCCGGGCACGTTCACGCCCGGTCGGCGGGCGGGCCGACGCCGTCCGCGACGTCAGCACCATCGACGCCGGCGATCACCGCGGGCTCCACCGCCCCGCCCCCGACGACCGTGCCGCCAACGAGCGCGCCTCCCGCCGGCTTCGTGCCGTGGTCGTTCACGGCCATCAGCCCAACGCAATGGTGGCTTCTCGGCAGCACCCCGTGCGGACCGTCGCTCTGCCTTGCGGTCGTCACGACGGACGACGGCGGACGAAGCTTCCGCTCGGTCGGCGCGCCGGGTGGGAGCTTCCTGCCGACACGACCCGACGATGCGGTGGCCGATCAAGTCCGGTTCGCCGACGCCGACGACGGCTGGGCGTTCGGGCCCGAGCTGTACGCGACGCACGACGGCGGGCGGACCTGGAACCGCATCTCACTTCCTGGAACAGTGCTCTCGCTCGAGCCCGGGCTCGGAAAGGTGTACGCCGTCGTCGATGACGTCTGCCACGCCGCGTCGTGCCCGTCGAACCCGACACCTGCGATCTGGACGACGAGTCCTTCGAGCGACGAGTGGGCGGTCGACCCCGCCGGCACCGCCGTCAGTGGGGGGCTCGCCGTGCACGGGCGCTCGGTCTGGGTGATGAACGCCCAACGGACGCCCGACGGTCCCGCGGTCGGGTTCGGCCTGCTCCACTCGAGCGACGGTGGCACCACCTTCTCGCTCGAGCCGCAGCCGGTCCCCGGAATCGAGTGCACATACTCACCGGTCAGCGACGCCGTCGTCTGGGCGTACTGCAGCGGCGGCCACTTCATGTTCGCCTACCGCTCGACGGACGCGGGCACGTCGTTCGTCCCCCTCGACACGCAAACATCAGGTCCGGCCTCGCCCGAGGCGCTTGCGAACGGGTCCACGCTCGAGGCCGCCACGCCCATGACCGCCGTGGCCGCAGGGGACCTCCCGGGCGAGCCGCTCGTCCGGACCTCCGACGGCGGCGCGTCGTGGAGCATCGTCGCCGAGCCACCGAGCGCCTCGGGGAACTGGGCGGTCATCGGCTTCACGACGCCGACAGTTGGCTACGTGTTCTGGGAACCGGGGGCGAACCAGCGCCAGCTGTGGCGGACCACCGACGGCGGCGTGGCCTGGTCGCCGGTGCAGGGCGTCTGAGGACAAAGACGTGCGCGCCGACGATCCCGTGCGACGTCGTCGCGCCCACGTGGCGGGGCGCGGGGAGGAGCCGATGACCGAAGACGGACCGGACATCGCGGCGGTCGACCCGGCGCTGGTGCTCAGCGTGCTGTCGCCCGGTGCCCTTCGCTGCGCGGGGACGCTCGACCGCCAGACCGGCTACCACCTCGTCGCCCTCGTCGAGGGGATGCTCCGCGCCGAGCCGGACGACCTCACGATCGACATCGAGGCGCTGCGCTTGGCAGACGATGACGCCGCCAACGCGCTGGTCTGGGTGCAGCGCCAGGCGAGCTCGGCCGCGACGACGGTTCGCTGCACGGCGTCCGGGAAGCCGATCGGCGGGCGGTGCCGACACTCCCCGCCCGACCCGGCGCAGGCGTCTTTCGGCGGGAGGAGACGGACGAGATCCGCCCAGCGCCGCCCGGATGAGTTCAGGAGCGGGCGCCCGCCGCGCCGCCGCGCTCGCCCTCCAACACGACGCGAGCCGCGTCGATCCGCTCCAGCTGCTCACGGTCGGGCGCCGGCATGTCGAGCCGTAGCCGTTCGATCTCGTGCACGACCACACCGGCCACGAGGGCTCGCATCGCCGGCTTGTGGTCGGCGGGGACCACGTACCACGGGGCCCACGGAGTCGAGGTCGCGCCGATCGCCTCTTCGTAGGCCTTCTGGTAGTCGGCGTAGCGCTCGTGCTCCTCGACGTCGGTCGCCGAGAACTTCCACTGCTTCGCCGGATCGTCCAGCCGTTCGAGCAGGCGGTGCCGCTGTTCGTCCTTCGAGACGTGGAGGAAGAACTTCACGACGCGAGTGCCGTTCCGGTGGAGGTGACGCTCGAAGGCGTTGATGTCCTCGTACCGCTCCTCCCAGAGCCGCTCGCCGCGCGCGACGTCGGGCGGCAGCTGCTCGGCTTCGAGCAGCTCGGGATGCACGCGGACGACGAGCACCTCCTCGTAGTGGGAGCGGTTGAAGATGCCGATGTGCCCTCGCTCCGGCAAGGCGAGACAGCATCGCCAGAGGAAGTCGTGACGCAGCTCGAGCGCCGAAGGTCGCTTGAAGGAGAAGACCTGACAGCCCTGCGGGTTCACCCCAGACATCACGTGCTTGATGGTGCCGTCCTTGCCGGCGGCGTCGAGCCCCTGGAAGACGAGCAGGAGCGACCACCGGTCCGCCGCGTAGAGGAGACCCTGCGCCGAGGCCAGCTCGTCCTTGAACTGTTCGAGGTCGCGTTCGGCGAGGGTCCCCGGCCGGTCGCCGCCGTGCGAGCCGAGCCAGGCGCTGCGCGTCGATGACGGGCTGCGTTTTGTGAGCCGGGCGGGTGAGCCGGGGCGGACCCTGAGCTCGTCGATGACCTCCTTGCCGAGCTTCACGCCCTCCTCCTCGTCGCCCGATGGTCACCGTACCTGCGACCCGGGTCGACCTGCTGGCTGCGCGGCGCGGTCATCTCCCGATCACCTGGCCTCCCGGATCGGTCCGGGAGAAGCTCGTCGCGCTCGCCGCGCGCCGAGCGTTCCGGGCGGCGGCGCGCCCTTCGCGTGCCGCGAACGCCCTCCCCGTGGGCCTTGGACAAACGGCGGCTCAGTCTTGGCGCGTCTGCAGCCAGAGCACCGCGTGCGCGGGTTGGAACGTGGCGTCGACGGTCTCGAGCAGGTCGCGCTGGACGGCCGCCGGATCGACGACGTCCCGGATACGCGAGCGGTACGCGTCGACCGTCCGTTCCCGGTCGTAGCGGGAGCGGTTGAACCTTCGGTCGACCACTCGCTGGAGTCGGCGCCGCAGCGGATTGAAGGCGGCGACCACCGCGAGCGTCGATGCAGCCACGGCGACCGGGGAGGAGAAGCCGAACGCCTTGGTCGTGAGCGTGACCACCGCGGCGTAGACACCGACGACGATACCGGTGAGGACCGCGTACGACACGGTCCGGCTGATCACCCGCTCGAGGTCGTAGAGGCGGTACCGGAGCACCGCGAACGCGATGGCGATCGGGAAGGCCGCGATCCCGACGCGCGACGCCTGGAACAGCACCGTGTCGATCCCCGGCGTGTTGCGCAGCGACGACCCGACGATGACCAAGACCGCCGAGACGATGCCGCCCGCGACGAGCCACTTCATCTGTTGGCGCCGCGGACCGCTCGACCGACGGAAATTCCCCACTTGGTAGACGATCCACGCCGCCCAGATGGGGAGGAGGAGCACCACGACGCCGAACGAATACCCGAAGATCGCGTAGACGCCGGTCGGTGTGTTGGTCGGGGTGCCCGACAGGTCGAGGTGGATCCGCTGACCGAGGACGCCGATCTCCGCGGCGAGCTGGCCAACGAGGAAGATCACGCCGAGGACGAAGTAGGTCCACGACACCCAGCGCCAGCGCGGGGAAGGCGGTCGTCCGTCGGGGACGAGCATGAGGGCGGCGGCCAGCGCGATCGTCGGGGAGAACCCGAGTCCCGCGGCGAGGACCACCGCGGCGGAGCCGAGACCGAGCGTGCCGTAATGGTGGTGGTAGTCGAGCAGTAGATACGCCTTGGCGAGGGCCTGGAGCAGCCCGAGGACGACGGCCGCGAGGAGGAGCCAGCCGATCGGGAGGCGGGGCAGCCGGAACGCGAGCAGAAACCCCACGGCCGAGGCGACGACGAAGACGACCACGTTGCCCGGTACGCCGCTGGCGTCGCGCGCCGCGACCTCGACGACCACGAAGAGCACGATGAGGACGAGCGCGAAGACCCCGATGGCCGCCGCAGCCACGCGCCGGAGCCGTGTCGCGTCGACCCGGACGAGATCGGCCACCGCCGTGGATCGTCCCACGTCTTGCACGCTAGGTGCAGGGCGTTCCGAGATCGTTACGTGCGGGTGGTCCGCGAGGCCCTCACCATTGGGTGAGCGTCCACACCCCCGGGCTCACCTCGTCACCGGGGTCGACCGAGGCGAAGCCGGTGGCCGCCTCTTTGAGGTGGTCGATCGACTCGCTCGTTCGTCCGAGGGCGTGGAGGAGGTCGGCCAGGTTCGAATGGAGCGCGGCGGCGCGATGGACGTCGCCGTGCTCGACGCCCCGCCGCAGGGCCTCGCGGGCGACCTCGAGCGCCTCGTCGGTGCGCCCGGCGTCGTGGAGGAACTTCGACAGGTTGTTCAACGCGGCGACCGACGCGCTCGGGTCGGAGAGATCGCGAGCCACCGCGAGACTCGCCCGCAGCCACTCCTCCCCCTGTGCGCTGTCCCCGGCGCGGGCCGCGATCATCCCCGCGACGTTGTATGCCTGCGCGAGCGCCTCGGGATCGCCGACGGCCTTCGCGTCGGCGAGTGCCTGCACGGCGAGCTCCCCCGCTGCCGCGTCCCCGCACCGGTAGGAGACGAGCGCACGGTCGGCCTCGATGCGGGCGCGGAGCGCGGGATCGGCGCCGGCGAGCTCGAGCGCCGCGTCGACGTGCGCGGCCGCGACCGGCCAGTTGCCGAGGCGCTCGTGGACCGACGCCAGGCGGTGCTCGATCACGGCGGCGACGCCGGCGTCGTCGGGGGCGAGGGACGCGGCCGCCTTCTCCAGCTCGGACGACGCCTCCCGGTAGCGGCCGAGGACGACGAGCACGTCGGCGATCAACGGGAGCACTTCTTGAGCCGGATAGCCGAGCTCGACGGCCTGGCGGAGGTGGTCGAGCGCCTCTGCGTGCGCGAAGAGGGAGAGCGATCGCTGGGCCGACCGCCACGCCCATGCGGCCGCTTCGTCCCGGCGTCCCGCCTCGCTGAGGTGCGCGGCCACGACGGAGTACAGGGACCCGCTCGCTGTCGACTCCGCACGGCCCGCGAGCGCGTCGGCAGCCCGCCCGTGCAAGAGACGGCGTCGCGCGGAGCCGACCGAGTCGTATGCGACCTGGCGGAGGCCTTCGTAGGGAAACTCGTAGGTCTGGTCGCCCCGTCCCGACACTGACCGCTCCACCAGCAGTCCGCGGGCCAGTGCCACGTCGAGGGCGTCGGCGACCTCTGCCGAGCTGCGTCCGCTCGCGGCCCGCAGAAGGTGCGCGTCGAAGGCGCTCCCGAGCACCGCCGCCGCGTGCACCACCTGTCCGGTCACCCCTCCAGCACGGGCAACGCGGTCTGCGAACAACTGACGGGCCGAGGTCGGGAGCACCGCGTGCGCGCGGTCGCTGGGTCGCCCGGCCGCCTCATCCGGATCGGGCGTGGCGAGCGCATCGGCGTACGCGGCGACCAGGAGCGCGAGCCCTCCGGTCTCCGCGAGGAAGGCGTCGGGGTCGGCCACGACGCCGCGGGAGGACAACATCGCGATCACGTCGTCACGATCGAGCCTCGGCGCGGCGAGTCGAACGACCCCGTCGCGGCGCCCGGCGTCGTCGAGGGCCCCGACGAGCGCGGCGGGAGCGGCGCCGTCTTCCAACGTGAAGAGGATGAGCGCGGGGATCTCGGAGACCCGGCGGACGAGGTAGCCCAGCAGGAGGGCGGACGTCTCGTCGAGATGCCCGGCGTCTTCGACGACGATCACGCCCCGCGCGCGGCCCGCGACCGCCGTCGCGAGCGTCGACCCGACCGCTCGGAAGAACCGCACCTGCGCGCCGGGGGAACCGAGTGGCGGCGGCGCAGGGCCGTGCCGCGCGACGAGCTCGGGGGCGAGCCGCGCGACCTCCTGTGCCACGGTGTCTGTGATCTTCTGGCCCAGTGTCGGGCGCGTCGCGAACGCCGAACGGAGGAGCTCGGCGGCGCACCCGAGCTCGAGCGTGCGTTCCCCTTCGTGGCACCGAGCCGTGATCCAGACGGCGCCGCTCCCCTCCCGACGGCGGAGCGCGTCCAGGAGCCAGCTCTTCCCCGATCCGGACGGCCCGGCGAGCACCGCGATGCGCCCGCTGCTCTCGACGAGGTGGAGCTCACCGGCGAGGTCGTCGAGCAGGCGCTCCTGTGACGGAAGCTTGACGGCCGCGGCAACGGGACGGGTCCCGTGCACGACACCGGCAGCCTCGTCGGTCCCGGCGTCGCCGAGGTGGTCCAGCTCCGCCAGCCGGTTCGCCCGGATGGCTTCGTAGAGGCTCGTCGTCTCCCCCAAGGGAGCGACACCGAGTTCCTCGTCGAGGACTCGGACGCACCGCCGGTACTGCTCGAGGGCGGCCGAGCGTTGTCCGCTCCACGCCAAGATCTGCATGAGCGACCGGTGCGCGGGCTCGTGGAGCTCGTCGAGGGAGAGCCGCCGGCGCGCGTGCGCCAGCGCGGCCTCGAGGTCGCCCGCCGTCGACTCCGCCAGGACGAGCTTGTCCAGGACCGCGCCCAGGCGCTGGCGCTGCTCCTCGGCCACGACCTCCTGCCAGTGGTCGAACTCCGCCCCCGCCCGCGCATGGAACCCGGCGAGGAAGTCGCCCCGGTAGAGCTCGGCCGCAGCGGAGAGCGACGCGGCATCGGAGGCAGCCGCCAACCGGGCGTACTCCCAGAGGTCGCACCAGCATTCGTGCTGGTCGAGGACGACGGTCGAACGGGAGATCCGCAGTGCCGCGCCGACCGAGGCGGACGTCACCGACAGCGTGCGGCGCAACGACGCGCGCGAGCGGGCGTCGTCGGAGTCCGGCCAGAGCGCGACCGCCAGCTGGTCGCGGCTCTGCTCGCGACGTTCGACGGCCAGGAGAGCCAGCAACGCGACGGCCTTGCGGGTGTCGAAGACGGCCGGTGCTTCGTCCAGTTCGACGGTCGGAGGACCGAGCAGACCTAGCCGGAGCATCGATTTCGACGTACGGTTGCCCCAGAACGTGACGAATCGCGCCACATGAGCTGAACCGTAACGCTTCCGGAACGGTCGGGGCGTACCGTGCCCCTGAAAGGTCCGGTCGGCGGAGGGAAGGAGGGTCGAGATGCCGCAGATCAGTACGCGGCTCGGGCGTTTGGTCCGGCGACCCCCTTCCTCGGACCCCCGCTCGTCAACGGGCGACGCGGCCGAGGCCCCGCCCGCGTCGAACGGGCACGCTCCCGCCGGCGGTCCTCCGGCCGCGACACCCGGGGTGGCCGCCCCGTCCCGCGCTCCGGCGCCTGCGGGGGCGACGCTCGGCGTCGACATCGCGCCCAACGACCCGATCGTCCGGTACTTCCAGGAGGCGCCGGGCGCCGTCGAGCTCTCGACGCTCGCCCTCGACTCTCCGGCCCTCGAGGAGATGCGCGCCGCGGGTGTCGTCCTCGCCGTCCCGCTCGTGGTGACGGGCGAGCTGATCGGGTTGGTGCTGCTCGGCCCGCGCCTGTCCGAGCGGGCCTACTCGGTCGAGGACCGCCGGCTTCTCGACTCGCTGGCCAGCTACGCCGCCCCGGCGCTTCGCATGGGCCAGCTTGCCGAGGAGCAGAAGATCGACGCGCTCAGGCGGGAGCGGATCGAGCAGGAACTGCTCGTCGCACAGCTCATCCAGCAGCAGTTCCTTCCGAAGTCGCTTCCGGAGCTGCCGGGATGGCAGTTCACGGCCTTCTACCGACCGGCACGGACGGTCGGCGGTGACTTCTACGACTGCATCGAGCTTCCCGACGGCCGGGCGATGATCGTGGTCGGGGACGTGACCGACAAGGGTGTGCCGGCCGCGCTCGTCATGGCGAGCACGCACGCGCTCCTCCGGGCGGCCGCACCGCGACTGCTCTCCCCCGGCGCGACGCTCGCGCAGGTGAACGACATGTTGTGCGGGGACATCCCGGCGCACATGTTCGTGACGTGCATCGCGCTGGTCCTCGACCCGATGACGGGACGGATCCAGTTCGCCAACGCTGGGCACGACCTTCCCTACATGCGGACGGGGGCGGGCGTCGTCGAGCTGCGCGCCACCGGCATGCCCCTCGGGCTGATGCCGGGAATGGTCTACGACGAAGAGACCGTCACGCTGGAACCCGGCGACCACATCCTGTTGCACAGCGACGGCCTCGCCGAAGCCCACGACGCCGATCGCCAGATGTTCGGGTTCCCCCGCGTCGCCGAGCTGGCCGGACGGCGGGCCCGGGGACAGGACCTGATCGACGCGTGCCTCGCCGAGCTCGAGCGCTTCTCCGGCGCCGAGCACGAGCAGGAGGACGACATCACCCTCGTCACGGTCGAGTGCACGCAGCGCCAGGAGCCTGTCTCGACGATGCACGCGGACGAGGCGCCGGCGATCGTGACCAGCCGAACCGACCCCGTGGCGCTCGAGGCGCCCGCCGCGACGGCGGGCGGCGGCCTCGAGGAACTGGCCCGCTTCACGGTCCCGAGCGAGCAGGGGAACGAGCGCATCGCGATCGAGCGGGTCACGGCGGCGGTCGCCGGCCTCCCCATCGGCACCGAGCAGCTCGAACGGCTCAAGACGGCCGTCGGGGAGGCGACGATGAACGGGATCGAGCACGGCAACGAGGACCACCCCGACGTTCCCGTCGAGGTCGTCGTCTGCGGCGGACCCGGAGAAGTCGTCGTGTCGGTCACCGACATGGGCGGCGCGCGAGGCGCCGCTCCGGAGCCCGAGGTCCCCGATCTCACAGCCAAGCTGTCCGGGCTCCAGCGGCCACGCGGATGGGGCCTGTTCCTCATCGAGCACATGGTCGACGAGGTCGACCATGAGACCGACGGTGAGCATCACACCGTCCGCCTGGTGATGCGGATCGGGGAGGCGCCCGCGGCCGGGGACGGCGCGGGCACGGACGCGGGACCCGCGACTCCCGAAGAGAGGGGAGGAAGCGATGGCTGAGCAGGCTGAGGCGCATGGGGCGCGCGTGCGGGTCGTCGAGAGGTCCGGTGCCGTCGTCCTCGAGCTCCGCGGCAACGTCGAGCGGTCCGTGACCGACGAGCTGAACGCGGCGTACGAACGGGCGCTCGGGACCGAGTCGGGAGCCGCCCGCTCCCGCGTGGTGCTCGACTTCTCCCGCGCCGACTACATCAACTCGAGCGGGATCGCGCTCGTCGTGAGCGTGCTCGGCCGCGCCCGCGCGGAAGGCCGGCCCGTCGCCGCGACCGGCCTGTCCGACCACTACCGCCACATCTTCGACATCACCCGACTGTCCGATTTCATCGAGGTCTGCCCGGACCTCGAGACCGCGGTCGCGGCGCCCTCGGGCGCCTGAGACCGCAACACGACCGACACCGCAAGAACCACAGGCCTGGAGGGAGCCAGATGACTACGCCGACCGTCACCATGGAGGTGCGCCACCCCGTCGAGGGTGTGGCCGTGATCGACATCCGGGGGGAGGTGACGTCGGGCTGTGATGCCGCGCTCGCCTCCGCGTACGAGGAGGCGAGCACGCCGGGCACCAACCGCATCGTGCTCAACTTCACCGAGCTCGAGTACATGAACAGCGGGGGCATCGGGATGCTCGTGACGCTGCTCGTGAGGGCCAACCGTCAGCACCAGGACGTGCACGCGTACGGCCTGTCGGAGCACTACCGCCAGATTCTCTCCCTCACCCGTCTCGACGAGGCGATCGCCGTGCGGGACGACGAGGCGTCCGCCATCGATGCCGAGCCTGCCGAGCGCGCACGATGAGCGCGCCGGGAGGGACGGGCGCGGTCCCCGGGGCGCGAAGCGACCAGGCGAACTGGGCGGCCCCGGTCGACTCCCTCAGCGTCGAGCGCCGGCCGGGCGTCCGGGGGACGAACGTCGACGGCCGCCGGCTGACCGGCGCCGTGCAGGGATTCGGGAAGCTGTGGCAGAAGACGTACTCGACGACGGGGATCGCGGTCGCACCCGAGGCGGCGATCGCCGAGTGGAAGACACACTTCGCAGAGTTCTGGCCCCCCGGCAACCGCTTCGCCGCCAGCCTCACCGGGATCAAGCCGGGCGAGGTGGCGCTCCTCGACCTCGCGGTCGGAGGGACGAAACTCTCGACCGGTGTGCTCGTCCTGTACGCCGACGACCGGTCCTTCACGTTCATGACCCCGCAGGGCCACATGTTCGGCGGATGGGTCACCTTCTCCGCCGAACCGGCGGACGACGGCACGACCACGCTCCAGGCCCAGGTGCTGATGCGCGCGAGCGACCCTCTCTACGAGGTCGCCCTCACCCTCGGCGGTCACCACAAAGAGGACGTCTTTTGGAGCCGGACGCTCACGGCCGTGGCCCGTCACCTCGGCGTCGCGGCGCCGGAGGTGAGCGAGCAGCTCGTGTGCGTGGACCGTCGCCGTCAGTGGTCGCGCTGGCGCAACGTCTGGTACAACTCCGCGATCAGAAGCCTCGGCCAGACGCTGACCGGACCCGTTCGCAGGGGGGACGGGACGAGCGCGGCGAGCGTCCCAGAAGGCTGAGCGAAGACCGCGCCGCGCCCGGACGGCCTCGACACTTGGTGGAACGCCTGGACGCAGTCGTTGTCGGGTCAGGTCCGAACGGGCTTGCCGCAGCCCTCGTGCTCGCGACCGCCGGGCTCTCGGTGCGCGTCTTCGAGGCAGCCGACGCTCCCGGAGGCGGTTGCCGCACGGCAGCGTTGACGCTCCCGGGGTTCGCGCACGACGTGTGTTCGGCTGCCCACCCGCTCGCCGTCGCATCGCCGTTCTTCCGGCGCTTCGGCATCGAGTCGCACGGGGTGCACCTCCTCCAACCGGAGGTCTGCTTCGCGCATCCGCTCGACGGGGGACGCGCGGCGTGCGTCTCTCGAAGCGTGCAGGAGACGGCGCGCGCGCTCGGGGCCGACGGTCCGGCGTACCACCGGCTGATGGCGCCGCTCGTGGCGTCGGCCGACGAGATCACCGAGGCGGCCCTGTCGTCCTACCGGAGCCTCCCGCGTCGTCCGATGGCCGTGGGGCGCTTCGCATTGGAAGGCGTGCGCTCCGCGACCGAGGTCGCGGGTCGCTTCGAGACGGCCGAGGCTCGGGCGCTCCTCGGGGGCGTGGCGGCGCACGCGATGCGACCACTCGACAGCCCGCTCACGGCCGGCGTCGGGCTCCTCCTCGGCCTGCTCGCGCACGCCGTCGGCTGGCCCGTCGTCGAGGGCGGGAGCGGATCGCTCGCCGCGGCCATGGCGCGTGCGCTCGAAGCGTCGGGAGGAGAGATCGTGACCGGAGCGCGGGTGACCTCGCTCTCGGAGCTGCCCCCGTCGCGCGCCGTCCTCCTCGACGTGAGCCCGTCGGGGCTCGTCGACCTCGCGGCTGGTCGCATGCCTCCACGCGCGGCTCGCGCCCTCCGCCGGTACCGGTACGGGCCCGGGGTCTGCAAAGTCGACTGGGCGCTCGACGGGCCGGTGCCCTGGCAGCCCGACGCGTGCCGCAAGGCCGGGACGCTCCACCTCGGCGGGACGATCGAAGAGATCGCGGCGGCCGAGGACGACGTCGCCCGGGGCCGCCATCCCGAGCGTCCGTACGTGCTCGTCGTCCAGCCCGGTGTCGTCGACGCGACGCGGGCGCCGGCCGGGAAGCACACGCTGTGGACCTACTGCCACGTGCCTTCGGGTTCCGAGCGCGACATGCGCGTCGAGATCGGGCGACAGATCGAACGGTTCGCGCCGGGCTTCCAGGACCTCGTGCTCGCGACGGCGGTCCGAACCGCTGTGGACATGGAGCGGGAGAACCCGAACTACGTCGGCGGCGACATCGGGGCGGGCGCCCAGACCGTGCGCCAGACCGTCTTCCGCCCGGTCGCTCGCTGGAACCCCTACCGCACGCCCCTCGACGGGGTCTACCTCTGCTCCGCGTCCACCCCGCCGGGGCCCGGCGTGCACGGACGATGCGGCGAGCTCGCGGCCCGCTCGGTGCTGCGAGACGTTTTCGGGATCCGCTCCTCCAATACGGCGCTGCCGTGAACGACGCCTGGGCCGACCTCAGGGGCGGCCGAACGGACTGACCCACACCGTGATCGTCGAGGGCTCGAGCGACGTCGCCACCGTCTCTTCGAGACGGGTTCTGACGGTGTCCGGATCCACGGCGTCACGGAGGCGCCAGGCGAATCCCGACACGGTCCGTTCCGTGTCGTAGCGGGCGCGGTTGAAGCGTCTGTCGATCACTCGCTGCGTCCGCCGACGTACCGGGGCGAACAGTGCGGCGGCGCACAGCGTCGACACGGCGACCGCTACCGGTGACGAGAAGCCGATCGTCTTCGACGTCAACGTGACCAGACCGACGTACCCGCCGACCACGAGCGCGGTGACGAGTACGTAGGAGACCGTGCGACTGATAATCCGGTCGATGTCGTACAACCGATACCTGGTCACCGCGACGGCGAGGGCAACCGGGAGCGCTGCCGTCGCGACGCCCCCCGCGTCCCCGAAGACCTGGAGGGCGATCGATGTGCCCGACCCGCTCGCCGTGGCGCATCCCACCGCCAGGCCGCCACCGACGATCGCGACGACCGCTCCGCCGATCAGCCACTTGAGCTGGAGCCGGGCGTCGCCTTCGGTGCGGCGGAAGCGGGCGACGATTTGGACGAGCCAGGCGACCGCGTTCGCGGCGAGCGTGATGAAAAAGACGTCCTGTACCACGCTCCACCACGCCCACGCGCCGGTCGGGTGGTTGAGGACGTGGAGTGTCCCGGAGGGATCGACGTGCACGGCGTGGGTGGCAACCGCGTCGACCGAGACGGCGAAGGCTCCGAGCAACCACACCCCACCCACGGCGAGCAGCAGGCCGACGGCCCAGCGCGACGTCCCCGAGGGGAAGGTCCCGTCGGGGAAGAGGAGAACGGTGACCGAGAACAAGACGATCGCGGGCGCCCAGCTCGGTTGAAGGAGCACCGCGACCCAGCCCATGGCGAGGGCACCGTCGTGGAACCGGTAGTCGAAGATCGCGTAGGCGCTCGCCGCAATGTTGAGCGCGAAGAAGAGGGTCCCGCCGAGGAGGCACCAGCCCATCACGTTGCGCGGCCGTTTGAGCGCCAGCAACAGTCCCACAGCGAGGCAGGCGACCGTCACGGGCAGCGTCGCGGACGTGGCCGCCTTCCACTGGTGCGACAGGCTGAGGAGGGGCACGCACGCGACCGTGACGCCCGCAGCGAGCGCGGCGACGACGAACGCCGCTCCACGGGAGCGGGCGCCAGGCGCTTCAGCGCGGTGCGTGTCCTCTCGGGTCCCCCCAGGATCGGCGGCCTCGGCGGGTTCCGTTCCGGCTGGCGCCGTCTTCGCGGTCACCGCGTCATGCTTCCCGCCCTCCGTTCCGGAGATGTTACGGCGTCGTCCCCCGGGCGCCCGAAGACGACGGTGACCGGCACGTGACCCTCACTCGATCGGTTGGTGCGAGACCGACGCGGGCTCCCGGCCGGCGAGCAGCCAGCCGACGAACGCGGCGAGCAACGGCATCCCCACCACGAGGAGGGCGATGTTGGCTGCCGGGACTCGGCCGAGCGCGCTCAGCCCTGTGTTGTGTGTGGCCCGGAACCAGCCGAAGGTCGCGATGTAGCCGCAGACGGTGCCGATCAGACCCCCGAGGAGCCCGAGTGCGCCCGCGGTCACCGCGGTGAGGGTCCGTCGCGTTCTGCTTCCCGCGCCCGTCGCCGCGAGCGTGCGGAGCTCGCTCGCCGTCTCGCTGCGGATGAGGCCGACGCTCATCGCGAGGATGCCGAGGGCGAGCGCGATCCCGAAGACGGTCGCCCAGTTGATCACCTCGGACGACGCCGGAGCACTCGACTTGGTCTCGATGTCCATGTGCTGTGCGGCGGCCAACGTTCGGGCGTTGGCGATCTGCCCCGCGCTCGGCGCGGAGGCCGTCTGGATCAGCCATCCGGTGATCGACGGGCTGAGGTGCAGCTCGTGCAGGGCGTGCTCGGTGATGACCGTGTTGGGCGCAGAGGTGCCCGACGGGAGCGCCCCGACATCCTGGATGACGGGGCCGGCCAGGCAGTCACGCTTCGGGCAGGGGAACGTGGTCGGCCCGGCGTCGGGCGCGAGCGGGCCCTTCTGGCCGAAGTAGCTCCCGTAGACGAGCTGCATCTTCGACAGCGAGGCGAGGCCCGGACGCATGGAGAGGATGTCGGCCGTCGCGTTCACGTCCGAGGACTTGATGCCGAAGGCACGCAGGAGCTGAGGGGTCGCCACGTAGAGCGGGCCCGAGAAGTTGCGGCCCACGGCGGCGTGTTGCAGGGACGCGTCCGTCGACTCGAGCTCGACGACCCCGTGCGAGCCGAGCGCGGCCGCAATCGAGTGGGCCGTCTTCGCCTGCGCCGAGAGCTGCGCCTTCGTCGACGGTTGCGTGCGTCCTGTCGATGTCGGCAACGCGGACGATGTCGCCGTGTAGACGACGAGCTGGTTCGGTGCGAGGTTCGGTCCCGCGTAGTCGAGGACGTTCCCGTATCGGCCGGCCGCGACGACCGCGATGATCACCGCGATGAGCACCCCCACGCTGATCGCGGCGAGCGCCGACCCTGAGCGCGCCCGGTAACGGGCGAGGTCACGGAGCGCGATGCGCACAGCGACCGGCGCCCGGCGTCCGGCCCTGGTCAGGCCGAGGAGGAAGAACGGGGCCAGCAAGACGACCGCCGCGATCAGCGTGACGAACGCACCGAGGAGCGCCGGCTGGCTGCGCGACCCGGATGCGACGCCGAAGAGGACGAAGGAGACGGCGAGGAGCACGGCGCCAGGCACGACCGACCGGCGAACCTGGCGCGGGGGTGCCGGCCTCCCCGACAGCGCGGCGACGACCGGGATTCTCGTGATCGCCCTCGCGGGGCGCGACGCGGCGAAGGCGGTGGCGAGGACGGCGAGGGCCATCGCCGGGCCGATCACCACCCAGGGCAGGGCGAAGGTCCCGATGAGATGGTGCGAGTCCGCCTCGACGGTCGGGCGATAGGCCAGCCAGATCCCGACCCCTGCGGCGAGGCCGACGAGCGCGCCGACCACCCCGACGACGACACCGTTCATCCGAACGACGTGGCGCACGTCCCGGTCCGTCGCCCCGAGGGCCTCGATCATGCCGATGGAGCGGAGGCGCCGCTGGGCCAGCACGGTGAAGCCGCCGACCGAGACCAACGCGATCAGGAGCATGCCGACGGTCGCGAGCCCGAGGACGACCGTCGTCGGGTTGAGGGTGTTGGGCGGGGGCGCTGTCGACGTGCTCCGCACGCCGGGGCCGAGCGATCTCGTCGATAGGCCGTGCGCGTCGAAGAGCACGGTCACCGAAGTCGGATGCGTCACCTGTCCCGGCGTCACGAGGGCGAAGTCGTCGAGCAGGCTGTCCGGGTTCTCGACGATGCCGACGAGCCGGCGCCCGGTGGCCTCGCCTTCGTGCCACAGCGACCCGACGTGCAGGCCGAAGGCCGAGGCGACGCGCTGGGTCATCGCGACCTGACCCGGACCGGACGGGTAGTGCCCTGAGACGAGGGTGACGAGCGGTCGGTCGAAGTGGCCGTGCGGGTTCTCCGCGCGCAGGTCGAAGGTGTCGACCGAGCCCGGGATTCTGAGCATCTGGTTCTCGATCACGTCCGTCGCGCCGAACCGGTGCTCGAGCGACGCGACCCTGGTTCTGAGATTTGCGATCCCGCCTGAGAAGGTGGCGATGTCGTGCGCGGTTCCGAATGTGGAGGCGGCCGGTGCCCGGGAGTCGGTCGCCACCGCAGCGCCGACGACGGTCGCGCCGACGGCGACGACGATGAGGGCGAGGATGAGGAGCTGCTGACGCCACTCCCGCCTGAAAAGACGCCACGCCCAGCGGCTCATCGCGCGGCGTGCCGGTCCGGAGCGGTCCGGTCGGCGAACGCCAGCTCGAGCCATGACGTTCCGCGCACTCATGGCTGGTGTGCGGAGCCGATGAGCGACTCCGGGCTCGGGGGCGGCAGCGTCTCGTCGACGGCGCGCCCGTCGCGGAGGAAGACGACGCGGTCGGCCCACGACGCGAGCTGCGCGTCGTGGGTCACGACGACGGCGGCGATCCCGCGTTTGCACGCCGCGAGGATCATCCGCATCACCGAGTCGCTGTTCGCGGAGTCGAGCGCACCGGACGGCTCGTCGGCGAGCAGAAGGTGGCGCTCGCCGACGACGGCCCGCGCGATCGCGACCCGCTGGCGCTCGCCACCGGATAGCTCGTCGGGAAAGTGGGTCGCCCGATCCGCGAGCCCGAGGCTGTCGAGGACGGCGACCGCGTGGTGCTGCGCCCGACCCGCCGACATCCCGTCGAGCTCGAGCGGGAGCGAGACGTTCTCCAACGCGCTGAGACCGGCCAGCAGGTTGAAGTCCTGGAACACGTACCCGACCGTGCGTCGGCGAAGTCTCGACTTGTCGCTGTGGGACATGCGGGACAAGGGGACCCCGTCGACGAACACGTCACCGGACGTCGGTTCCTCGAGGCTCCCGGCAATGGTGAGGAGCGTGGACTTCCCCGATCCGCTCGGACCCATCACGGCCACCATCGCGCCCCGTTCGACGGACAGATTCAGGTCCTGGAGCGCCGTGACCTGGTTCACGCCACACCCGTAGACCTTCGAGACGTCGCGCAATTCGAGAAAGCTCATGGCAGCACCACCAGTTCTTGAGGGTCGGATTGGAGGAGAAGCGGGGCGGCTCAGCCGCCCGGAATGGCGGGTTTCGTTGTCGGCCTTGTCGGCGATGTGGGTGTTGTCGGCGACGTCGGCATTGTCGGCAGCTCCGAGGGTGTCGCCACCACCGCGCCGACGCCGACGACTACCGAGCCGTTCGCGGTGATGGCGCGGAGCACCCGTGTGCTCTTCGGATCGTTCGGGATCTCGGAGGCGACAATTCCCCCTGTGCCGCGCTTCGCGTCGACCCGGTACCGGGTGTTGTCGTAGGGGACGTGGACCGACACGTTCCCTGTCTGGGTCGTCGCCTCGACGTCGTGCGGGTCGGCTGTGAAGCCGAGCTCGATGCTCCCGCTCGTCACTGTCGCCGACACTGTCCCGCCCGTCAGGCCGGTCGCGACCACGTTCCCTGTCCCAGAGGAGACGCGGACCGACGAGGTCGCGCCGGAGATCGACACGCCGCCGTAGGCGGAGCGGACGTCGAGCGGTCCTCTCGTCCGCGAAAGGACGACGCCCCCTGTGCCGGCGGACACGGTGACCGGGCCCTCAGCCTGCCGCACGACGACGCTCCCCGACTGGGAGGCGACGTCGACGGATCCGATCACCTTGGTCACCCAGACGTTCCCCGAGCCGACGCTGGCGCGGACTCCGCCGTGGAGGCGCGCGACGATCAGGTTGCCTGTCTCCACGGTCGCGTCGAGCGAGACCGACGCCGGGACCTCCACGCGGTAGTTGCGGCTGCAGTACTGCGTGTCGGTTCTCCCGCAGCTCGAGCGCAGGTAGAGGGTGGACCCGACGAGGTGTTCGTCGTCGGTCGGCGAGCGCGACGCTCTCGTGCCGGTCGTGTCGACGACCGTCGTATGTCCCGGGCCGCGCTCGATGTCGACCGTGCCGGTCGCGACCTCGACTACGACGCGGTGGATGGGCCCGGGGTACGTGCGCTCGTGCGCGGCGACCGTCGCGTAGGAGTTGCGGAACTCTGTCTGGACTTCGCGTCCGACCCAGATCCCGACGGCGGCGAGCGCCAGCACGAGCCCGACGGCGGTCCAGGCGGCGCGCGCGCCGCGGCTTGCAGCTTCGGGGCCACCGCGGTCGGCGGGCACGGGGGTCGTCGCCATCGCGGTCACGACTCGAGCCACCTGAGGACAGCGAGCACCCTGCGGTTGGTCGACTCGGCCGGAGGAAGGTCGAGTTTCGAAAAGACGCTGCTCACGTGCTTCTCGACGGCACCGTCGCTGATCACGAGTGCGCGCGCGATGCCCTGGTTGCTGTGGCCCTCCGCCATCAGGGCGAGCACTTCGCGCTCGCGCGGCGAGAGGCGCTCCACGGGGTGTCGGTGGCGCGTCCGGGCGAGGAGCTGCGCCACCACTTCGGGGTCGAGCGCGGTCCCACCCTGGCCGACCCGCCGGACGGCGTCGAGGAACTGGGCGACGTCGGCGACCCGGTCCTTCAACAGGTAGCCGAGACCCTCCGTCCCCGTGGCCATCAGCTCGGCGGCGAACGCGCGCTCGACGTACTGGGAGAAGACGAGGATCGCGGTGTCCGGCCAGGAGCCTCGGATCTCGATGGCCGCACGCAGCCCGTCGTCCGTCAGGTCCGGGGGCATGCGCACGTCCACGACGGCGAGGTCGGGCCGGTGCGTGCCCACGGCCTCGACGAGCGCGGGCGCGTCGCCGACGGCGGCCAGGACCTCTTCGCCCGCCTCCTCGAGCACCTGGACGAGCCCGGCGCGGAGCAACACGGCGTCCTCGCCGATCACGACCCGCACGGAAGCTCCACGAGGACGCTCGTCGGGCCGCCCAGCGGACTGAGGATGCGCATCCACCCGCCGAGGGCGGTGACGCGCTCGGAGATTCCGCCGAGGCCGCTGCCGCCGGCGGCGTTCGCCCCGCCGATGCCGTCGTCCCGCACCTCGATGAGCAGGCGGCCACCCTGGGCCGACAGGACGACCGTGACATTCGACGCCCGGGCGTGCTTCGCCACGTTCGTGAGGGTCTCGGCCACGACGAAGTACGCGGCGCTCTCGACGGGGGCCGACGGTCGGTCGGGCACGTCCACCGAGAGCGAGACGGGCACCGGGCAGCGGGCGACGAGCGACGTGAGCGCAGCGTCGAGGCCGCGGTCGGTGAGCACCGCGGGATGGATGCCGCGCGCGAGGTCGCGGAGCTCCGCCAGTGCGGCCTTGGCCTCCTCGTGCGCCTCCTCGACGAGCTCGCGGGCGCGGGCGGGATCGGTGTCGAAGCGTTCCCGCGCCCGGCCGAGATGCATCGCCAGGGCGACGAGGCGTTGCTGGGCGCCGTCGTGCAGGTCACGCTCGATCCGCCGTCGCTCGGCCTCCACCTGGTCGAGCGCGGCGCCCCGGCTGACCTCGAGCTCGCCCACGCGCCGGGCGAGCTCTTCGCTCTCGTGCGGGCCGAGCAGCCAGCGCACGACCGCCCGGTCGACGACGACGAGCACCATGGTCGCCTGCGGCGCGATGAACGCGAGCCCGGCGAGCCCGACCACGAGCGCCCACCAGGCGCCTGCACCTTGGTGGACGTGGACCGGCCCGAGTGTGACGACGCGGGCGGCGGTGTGACCGACGTAGGCGGGGAGCACGACGAGAAGGACCGACACGGCCCAGATGCCGAGCACCACGAGCCCGAGGCCGCCGAGGAACGGCAGCCCGAGCGAGAGGTAGCCGACCTCCCGCCACCGGCTCGACGAGGTGAGGCACTGGCGCAGACGGCCCGCCCACGTCCCGGGCCGGAGGCGCAGCGGCGGGTGCGGTGTCGGGATGCGGACGTCGAGGAGCGCCGCCGCGCGGGCACGCTCGACTTTGCCGAGGAGCGAGGCGACGGTGAACGTGAACCACACGAGCGGGATGGCGACCACGAAGGTGAGCGCGGCGAACAGGCTCAGTCCCGCCATCCACGTCACGACGAACCCGATCGCGAAGCCGAGCGGGATGTCGAGCGCGGCTCTGGCAACGCCACGCACCATGACCGTGCCGTTCCACGGAGCGACCAGCGCGCCGAGGACGAGTCGCGGCACACGCCATGGCGCCTCCGCCCTCGGGACGCTCGCGACTCCGGTCACGTGAGGCGCCGCTCGTCCGAACGGAGCGCCGGGGGCGCCACGCCGCGACGTTCGGCGCCCTTCTGCCACCTCGAGCCCCGTTCCACGCTTGTCACAATACGGAGGCCCCCCTTTTCCGTCATTGGGGCGGCCCGGCGTCTTCGTCCGGGGGATTCCTTCACTCTTCTGCTGCGGCTACCTGCAGCCGTCGCGCCCGTCGCTCGGAGGGCGGCGGCCCGACCCGCTCCTTGCCGGACACCCGCGAGCGGTTTAGACTGACTGTTCAGTCAATCCCTCCCAATCAGAAGTCCGGACGTCGCCGCAACACGCGGCCTGCGGGGCCGCACCGCGACGGCGTCCAGGAAGGAAGCGTCCACGTGGTCCTCGACGGCACCGCCGCCCCCCCGCTGACGGGCCGCACGTCGGCGGCGGTCGACGGGCTCATCGACGAGCAGCAGCGGATCTTCGTCGACCGCCAACCGCGGTCGCGTGCGCTCCACCGACGCGCCCAGCGCGTGCTCGCGGGCGGCGTGACGAGCAACTGGCAGATCACGACGCCCCAACCGATCTTCATCCAACGCGGCGAGGGGTCGCGGATCGTCGACGTCGACGGGAACGAGTACGTCGATCTCCACGGTGGCTACGGCGCAGGGCTCGCCGGCCACGCACACCCGGCCCTCGTCGAAGCGGTGAGCCGCCAGGTTCGCAACGGCACCCACTTCGCGCAGCCGTCCGAGGACGCCGTCGTGGTGGCCGAGCTGCTGGCCGCGCGGTTCGGGCTCCCGAAGTGGCGGTTCATGAACTCGGGGACCGAGGCGACGATGGACGCCGTCCATCTCATGCGCGCGGTCACCGGCCGGGACCTCATCGTGAAGGTCGAGGGCTGCTACCACGGGCACCACGACTCGGTGCAGGTCTCCGTCGCCCCGGACGCCGACGACGACATCGGCCCCGCCGCCCGTCCGACCGGCGTGCCCGCGTCGAGCGGGATCCCCGCTGCCCTCACCGACCTGACCCTCGTCTGCAGTTTCAACGACCTCGACTCGCTCGCCGTGCTCCTCGACACCCACCGCGGCGACGTCGCCGGCATGATCGTCGAGCCGATCATGATGAACGCGGGGATCGTGCACCCGCTGGACGGCTATCTCGAAGGCCTCGTGGACCTGCTGCACGCGCACGGTGCGCTCCTGTGCTTCGACGAGGTGAAGACCGGGCTCGCTGCGGGTCCGGCGGGGGCGACCGGGATCAGCGGGGTGACGCCGGATCTCATCTGCCTCGCGAAGTCGCTCGGTGGTGGCCTCATCGCCGGTGCCGTCGGCGCCACCGACGAGCTCATGGAGCACGTCGCGTCCGGTGACTACGAGATGGTCGGCACCTTCAACGGCAACCCGCTCTCCATGGCGGCCGCTCGGGCGATGCTGGAGCACGTCGCGACCGACGACGCCTATCGCGACCTCGACGGCCTCCGGGAGCGGATCGACCGCGAGATCGGGTCCGCCATCGCGGAACACCGGCTCCCGGCCCACGTGGTGTCCGTCGGCGCCAAGGGCTGCGTGACCTTCACGCCCGCCCCGGTGCGCAACTACCGCGACTTCCTGGCGATCGACGACCGCTTCAACCACCTCCACTGGCTCGTCCAGCACAATGGTGGGGTCTTCCTCCCCCCGTGGGGGAAGACGGAGCAGTGGATGATCTCGGTGCAGCACGACCGCGAGGACATCGACCGGTTCCTCGCCAACTTCGAGGAGTTCGCACGGCAGGTCGGGGCGAGTTTGCCCGGAGGAGACGGAATTGGTTGACTGTTGACTGACCGTTCAGGCCAACGCGGCTCGCCGGCCCCGGCCGCCGTCACGTGGCACTGTGCGGTACGGACGGACCGCTTGGAGACAGGGGGGTCGTGATGAGAACGGCTCGTTGCGCAAAGGTCGTCGGCGGTAGCGGGCGGGAGGCCCGGCGAAGCTGGGCCGGCCCTCTTGTGGCGCTCGCGGGGCTCCTGACGGCGACCTGCGGATTCGGCGTCGCGGTGCCCGGCGGCGCCGCCGGAGCCAGCCACAAGATCGTGACAGGGGGCATCGCGACCTACGCGGTAGTCACAGAGTCGTTCTCGTGGATCTTCCCGCTCCTCAACCAGAACAGCTACGAGCCGTGGGACATCAACACGCTCGAGAGCAGCTACCGGCCGCTCTACTACGTCGGCAAAGGGACGAGGACGGGGGTCGAGTACACAGCGTCGTTCGCCAAGCCCCCCGTGTACTCGCACAACGACTCCACCGTCACCATCGACATCAAGCCCGGCTACACGTGGTCGACAGGAGCCAAGATCGACGGCACAGACGTGAAGTTCTTCTTCGAGCTCCAGACCGCCGGCAAGCACACACTGGGCGACTACCTGCCGGGCGAGATGCCCGACGACATCGCGAGCATCGCCTACCCGAACGCCTACACGGTCGTCCTCCACCTGAAGCGCTCCTACAACCCGACGTGGTTCACGGGTAACCAGCTCACCTGGATCTACCCCCTCCCGGTGCAGGCGTGGGACAAGACGTGCGCGACCTGCGCCGTGGGCAACAACGCCTCCACCCCGGCGGGGGCGAAAGCCGTGTTCGACTTCCTCTTCGCCCAGGCGAAGCAGGTCAACACCTACGGGACCAACCCGTTGTGGAAGGTCGTGAGCGGGCCCTTCACGCTGTCCAGTTACGACCCGACGACCCACGCCGTCTCGTTCACGGCCACCCCGAACTACACCGGCCCGACAAAGCCGCACCTCGCCGGCTACAAGATCCTGAACTTCACAACAGGGACCGCCGAGCTCGACGCCCTGCGGGCGGGAGGCATCACATTCGGGCTCCTCCCCCTGAGCGACACCTCGGAGGCCTCCTACTTCAGCAGCAACGGCTTCGCTGTCAAGCCCTGGCGGCTCTTCTACAACGAGGACATGGAGTTCGGGTACACCTCGAAGACCTGGGGGGCGCTCTTCAAGCAGCTCTACGTCCGCCAGGCACTCCAGCACCTCGTCACAGAGAAGCTGTACATCCAACGGGCGCTCCATGGCTACGGGCTCCCCGACTACGGCGTGGTCGCCGCGTATCCCGGCTCCCCCTTCGTGAGCCCGAAGCTCCGCAAGGACCCCTATCCCTACAACCCGTCGGCGGCGTCGAAGCTCCTCACCGAGCACGGCTGGGCGAGGAACGGGAGCGGCGTCGACGTCTGCAAGCGCGCGGGGACCGCGTCGAACGAGTGCGGCGCGGGCATCAAGAAGGGTGAAGCGCTCAAATTCCCCTTCGTCTACGAGACGGACACAACAAGCTTCCTGCAGGAGGTCTCGGCGTTCCGCACCGCGGCCAAGTCGGTCGGGATCGACATCTCGCTCCGGGGCCAGACCCAGACCACGATGTTCTCGATCATCGGCGTCTGCCCGACAACACCGCCGTGCAACTACGGCATGGCCGGGTACTGGGGCTTCATGTGGGACTACGGCCAGTACCAGGTCGTGCCCTCAGGCGACAACCAGTTCGGCAAGACAAACTACTGGTCCGGTGGGTACAGCACACCGAGGGCGACACAACTGATCCAGGCGACCGACTACAAGAGCGGCATGCAACGGCTCTACGCGGACGAGAACTACCTCCAAAAGAGCGTCGCGTCGTTGTGGTGGCCGCTCCAGGACTCGATCGCGGTCATCAAGAAGAACTTGGGGGGCGTGCAGCTCAGCCCCTACGGGACATTCACCCCGTCCATGTGGTACAAGACGACAGCCTGACGCGCCCGAGCACGCCAGGGAGAAGCCCTCAGCGGGCGGCGGTCGCCCGGCGTCGCCCGCGCTTGGGATGCCAGTCGAAGCCGAGCTCGCCCGCGGCGACGCGCATCGCGAGGTTGAAGGCCCGGCGGCCGTCGACGACCGGGTCCTCGAGCGCGATCTGGATGGCGAAGCCGTCGAGCAGCGCGGAGTAGGCGATCGAGAAGTCGTCCTCGTCCACTCCGGCGAACTCGCCCCGCTCGACGCCGAACCGGACGATCTCACGGATCGTCTCGCGGAAGTGCTCGTCGAACTCCTCGCGGACCTGCCGGACCTCGGGGTCACGCAACGCCTGCGCCCACAGGTCCAGCCACAGCGCCCACGACTCGTCGAGCGGGGCGTCGTTGCCGGACAGGCAGGTCATGGCCACCACCTCTTCGAGCCGGGCCGCCGCCGTCGGGATCTTGGCGGTCCGGCTCGCCATCTCGGCATACCAGACGTCCTCGGAATGGCGCATCGCCTCGGCGAGGAGCTGGTCCTTGGTCTTGAAGTAGTAGATGACGAGCGCGGAGCTCACGCCCGCGCGCTCGGCCACGTCGGCGATGCGGGTCTCGGGGAACCCGCGCTGGAGGATCACCTCGAGCGCGGCGGCGAGCATCTGGTTCCGCCGTGGCTCCTCTTCGACCGTCGCCACCCTGTCCTTTCCGCACCTCGTCGGAGCCGGCGCCTGACGGCGGAGGAGGCCGCTGGCGCGCGGCTCCACGTCGTTGCGGGCTTGTTGGACGATAGCAGCAGAGTTAGACTGAACGGTCAGTCAAACCCATCAGCCTTCCCGCGGCGCTCTCGGGGACGGCAGGATCGGAGGTGCCATGCAGTCCAGCTACGACGCCGTGGTGGTGGGCGGCGGCCACAACGGCCTCGTCTCGGCCGCCTACCTCGCCCGCGCCGGCATGCGGACGGTGGTGCTCGAGTCGCGCCACAAGACGGGTGGCGCGGCGGCGACGGACGCGCCGTGGCCGGACGCCCCCGAATTCAAGGTCACGCGGCTCAGTTACGTGATGAGCCTGCTCCCCCCGACGATCATCCGTGACCTCGACCTCGAGCGTCACGGCTACAAGGTGTACCCGATGGGCCCCTACTACCAGGCCTTCCCCGACGGGCGGTCGATCAAGGTGTGGTCCGACGACTCGGCGAAGAACTACGACGAGATCGCCAAGTTCTCCAAGCGCGACGCGGAAGCGATGCCCAAGTGGGACGCGTGGCTCGCCGGACTCGCCGACGTCCTCGGGCCGATGCTCCTCATGGTGCCGCCCAAGGTCGGCTCGAAGCGACCGGGCGACATCGCGGACCTGCTCCGGCTGGCGTGGCGCCAGCGGGGACTCACCGTGCGCTCCGTGGCCGACGTCACGCGACTCATGACGATGTCGATCGCCGACATGCTCGACGACTGGTTCGAGTCGTGGCAGGTGAAGGCGCCGATCGCGGTGAACGGCGTCATCGGCACGTGGGCAGGGCCCTACGAGCCGGGCACCGCGTACGTGATGGCGCACCACTCGATCGGCGACGTCGGCGACGGGCACCTCGGGAGCTGGGGCTTCCCCGAGGGAGGCATGGGCGCGGTCGCCGACGCGATGCGCCGCGCGGCCGAGAGCTTCGGCGCCGAGGTGCGCACCGGGTCGCGCGTGGTGCGGACCATCGTCCGAGGCCAGCGCGCGCACGGCGTCGTCCTCGAGACAGGCACGGAACTGCACGCGCCGGTCGTGGTGACCTCGCTCCACCCGCGGACCGCCTTCTTGGAGCACGTCGGGTCCGCCAACCTCCCGGACGACTTCGTCACGGACATCGAGCACTGGAAGACGAGAAGCGGCGTCGTGAAGGTGAACCTCGCGCTCGCCGAACTGCCCGACTTCGTGGCCGATCCGGGGACCGAGCTCCAGCCCCACCACACGGGGTCCGTCGAGATGGCGCCGTCGATGGAGTACATGGAGCGGGCGTTCCTCGACGCTCGCGAGGGGCGTCCCGCCGAGCACCCGTTCTCAGACGGCGTGATCCCGACCTCCTTCGACCGGACGCTGTGCCCGGAGGGCACGCACATCATGTCGCTCTTCACCCAGTGGGTACCCGAGACATGGGCGAACGAGCCGCACACCGACGAGCTCGAGGCCTACGCCGACCGGGTCATCGACGAGTACGACAAGGTCGCGCCGAACTTCAGGTCCTCGATCCTCCACCGCGACGTCGTCGGCCCCTACGAGATGGAGCACGAGTACGGACTGGTCGGCGGCAACATCTTCCACGGCGAGCTCTCGGCCGAACAGCTCTTCCACATGCGGCCCGCACCGGGGTACTGCGACTACCGCACCCCGGTCGCCGGCCTCTACTACGCGAGCTCCGCCACGCACGCCGGGGGCGGCGTCTGCGGGATCCCCGGCTGGCAGGCTGCGACCGCGGCGCTGAAGGACCTCAAGCGCGCGAGCCGCGGCGCGAACCGCCCGTGGGCGAAGAAGGCACGCGCGTCGGTGTGAGCCCGTCGTCGGGCGCGGGCGCGCCGGACCCGGCCGTCGTCGCCATGCTCGAGGCGCGCACGGCCGCGCTCGTCGGCGCGACCCCGAGGCCGGGCACGCTCGGGCTCCGCGCGCTCGTCGAGCTCGAGCGGAGCCCGTCGGTCGGTGCGATCCACCTCGTGAACCCGCGCCGAGCGGGTGAGCGCGTCCGCGACCGCACCGTCCTTTCGTCGTTGGAGGACATCGACGACCCCGTCGACCTCGTCCTCTTCGCGGTCGGCGACGAGCACCTCGAGGACGCGATCTCGTCCGCCGCGCGCCATGGCGACCGGAGCGGCGTCGTCTTCTCGAGCGCCGCCGGCGCGGCGCACGACGGGACCGCGCGTCGCGACCGGATCGCCGCGATCGCGCGGGACGCCGGCATGGCGTTGTGCGGCGGCGGGTGCATGGGGTTCGTGTCGCAGACGGTCCGGGCCATCGGCTACCTCGAGCACGCTCCCCTCCCGGCCGGGCCGATCGCGCTCGTGACCCACTCGGGATCGGTCTTCTCGGCGCTGCTGCGCGCCGAGCGGCCCTTCGGCTGGACGCTCGCCGTGTCGTCGGGGCAGGAACTGGTGACGACCACCGCCGCGTACCTCGAGTACGCCTTGAGCCAGCCCGGTACCGGGATCCTCGCCCTCGTGCTCGAGACGCTCCGCGAGCCAGAGCGCGCCTTCGCCGCGCTGGAGCGTGCACGCGATGCCGGGATCCCGGTCGTGGCGCTCACCGTCGGCACCTCGCACGGGGGCGGCGCGATGGTGGCCGCGCACTCAGGCGCGCTGGCTGGGAGCGACGGCGCGTGGGAGGCGCTCTGCGACCGCTACGGCGTGCTTCGGGTCCACGACCTCGAAGAGCTGTGCGACACCGTGGAGCTTCTGCTCTCGGGTCGGCGCCCCCCCGGACGGGGGCGGGGCGCGGCGGGACGCGGCATCGCGGCGGTCCTCGACTCGGGAGCCGAGCGGGCCCTCCTGATGGACGTCGCCGACGCCTGCGGCGTGCCGTTCGCCGACATCGCGGCGTCGACGCGGACGGCGCTCGAGGGCGTCCTCGATCCCGGGCTCGTGGCCGAGAACCCCCTCGACGTGTGGGGGCGCGGACGCGACACCGAGGAGCTCTTCACCGACGCGCTCGTCGCCCTCGCCCGAGACGACGCCGTCGACGCGGTCGCCCTGGCCGTCGACCTCGTCTCCGAGTTCGACGGCGACGAGTCCTACCCCGCTTCGGTCGTCGCCGCGTGGAACCGGACGGAGAAACCGTTGTGCGTGCTCTCGCACGTGCCGAGCGCGCTCGACCGGGCGAGCGCACACAAGCTCCGCGCCCAGGGGATCCCGGTGCTCGAGGGCACCCGCAGCGGGCTGCTCGCGCTTCGTCACCTCCTCGAGTTGCGCGACCAGGCGGCGCGGCCGGTGACCGCGCCCCGTCCGCTCGACGCCGCGCGCCGAGACCGATGGCGCGCGCGCCTCGGACGCGACGTCTTCGGACCCGGCGACGCCGCGGCGCTCCTCGCCGACTACGGGATCCCGGCGCCCCCGGCCGTCGCGGTCGCCAACCGCACCGAGGCGGTGGCCGCGGCGGGGGACCTCGGATATCCCGTCGTGCTCAAGACGGCGACGCCAGGTCTCGCGCACAAGAGCGACGTCGGCGGCGTCCGGCTCGGCCTCGCGTCGCCCGGGGAGGTCGACGCGGCCTACCTCGACCTCGCGGGCCGCCTGGGGCCGCTCGTCACGGTGACGCCGATGGCCCCTCCCGGGGTCGAGCTGGCGCTCGGGCTGGTGCGCGACCCGATGCTCGGGCCGCTCGTCGTCGTCGGCGCCGGGGGCACGCTCGTCGATCTCGTCGCAGATCGCGCCGTGGCGCTCCCGCCCCTCGGTGTGCACGACGCGCGCCGGATGCTCGGGCGCCTCCGGGCGCGGCGGCTCCTCGACGGCTACCGGGACGTCCCTGCGGCGGACCTCGAGGCGGTGCTCCGCTCGATCCAGTCCATGTCGGACGTGGCGGTCGAGCTCGGTGACGTCCTCCGGGCACTCGAGGTGAACCCGCTTCGCTGCACCGCGGAGGGCGTGCTCGCGCTCGACGTGCTCGTGGAGACCTGACCGGAGCGGATCGCGCTGGACGATCGGACGATCAGCGCGGCGCGTGGCGCTCTGCGAGGCTGACCGCGAGCCGGCGGAACTCGGAACGCAGCTCGGGGGGACCGACGATCTCGAAGGGGAGGTCGAGCCCGACGAGGTAGCTCGCGAGCCATGCCACGTCGTCCGCGCCGATGCGCAGCATCGAGCCCCCGTCGTCGGGCTCGACGACGCCGACGGTCGGCGCCACCCGACGCGACAGCTCGTCCGCGGGTGCCGCGACGCGGACGTGTGCGCGGTAGCGATAGGACGTCGACGCCAGCGCCGCGCGCACGAACTGCTCCGGATCGTCGAGTCGCCGGGGGGAGAAGGTGTGCCCCGTCACGACGAGCTCCGTCACGCGGTCGACGCGGAAGGTCCGCCAGTCGCCGCGGTCGAGGTCGAAGGCCACGAGGTACCACCGGCTCGCGGTGGCGACGAGGCGGTAGGGCTCGGCCCGACGGCTGGTGGGCTGGCCGTCGCGCGCGACGTAGTCGAAGCGGACGAGCTGCCGTTCCGCGCACGCCTCCGCCAACGGCGCGAGCTCGGCTGCGGGGATCGGTTCCCTCGGCTGCACGAGGAGCAGGGCCGCGCTCCGCAACGAGGCCACCTGGTGCTGGAGCCGCTTCGGGAGCAGCCGTTCGACCCTCGCCAAGGTGCCCAGCGCCGCGCGTTCGATGCCGGGCAGCGCGGCGCCTGCCGACACGCCGAGGAGCACGGCGACCGCCATCGTCTCTTCTTCGTCGAGGAGGAGAGGGGGCATCTCCGTGCCGATGCCCAACCGGTAGCCGCCTGCGGCACCCGGGGTGCTCTCGACGGTGTAGCCCAGACTTCGGACACGGTCGACGTCCCTCCGGACGGTCCTGACGTCGACGCCGAGGCGGTCGGCGAGCTCGGTCCCGGTCCAGGTCGGGCGGCGCTGGAGAAGGACGAGGAGCTGAAGCAGCCGGGCCGACGATCCGGCGACCCCCTCGGGTGCCGGCTTCGTAGGACGGGTCACCGGGCCATCTTTCTCCGAATCGAGGACCGGACCTGTCCTGATCGAAGGTCAGGGTTGAGGCATGAACAATCCATACCTCATCGAGTCACTCTCGCGGGCACGCCTGGTGGAACTGGACGGGGAGCGGCCCGCGATCGACCGGGGCGCACCGCCTCGCGCCCGGCGTCACCGGAGCGTGCTCCGTCACGCGTGGTTCACGCGGTTGGGCGCACGGCGCACCTCCGCCGGGCGGGCGGCCGGGGGCACGCCCAGGAGCTCGGGTCGCCTCCCGGCACCGACGACCGCGGCGTTCTTCCGCCGCCCGAGCTCCCAGCCGCACGCGTTGTGGTGGCGGTGACGCCGTCGACGGGACGTCGCGGCGGGGCGCCCCGCGCTCCGACATCGCGAGCCGGGTCCCTCAGAAGATGGCGTAGACCTTTCGCAGCGTCTCGTGGATGTCCCACGTGCCCGTCCACCCTCGGGGGAACAGGACGACGTCGCCGGCCGCGACATCGGTCGGCTCGCCTCCGTCCGCCCTGACCGTCATCGACCCTGCGACCACGTGGACGAGCTCGTTCGTCTCGAGCGTCCAGCGCGACGGGCCGGGGGTGCACTCCCAGATCCCGACGTCGGCGCCGTTCCCGTCCTCCCAGAGCGTGAGACCCGACGTCTGCATCTCCTGACCGGTCGCCTCCTCGAGTGGCCCCCAGTCTTCGAGCTCGGCGGACGACGCCGCGCGGATGACGGGTGCGGAGATGTTCTGGGCGGACGGTTTGGTGTCGGTCATCGGTCTTCGGTCCTTTCCGGATAGGGCAGTGAGACAGGGTCGGGCGAGAGCCGGCTCCGGCCCTCGGCGTCGAAACGGTCGGGGCCGAGCTCGTCCGCGCCGATCACGTCGCTCCGCCCCTCGAGCGCCAGATCGGCGGCGACCCGGGCGACGGCCGGTCCCCACATCATCCCGTGGCCGGCGGCGCAGGCGACGGTGGTTCCCCCGACGGGCGAGCCGTCCGGGGCGCGCGCGGGACCGAGGATCGGCAGGTGGTCCGAGGTGAACTCGATCGTGGCGGCCCAGACCTTTCGCAGCCCGAGGTCGCGCGTCGCGGGAAGGAGTTCGCCGAGCCGCTGGCGGATCTTCTCGAGATACGGCCAGTCGACCTCGCGGGCAGGGCCCGGAGGTTCGACGGGGTTGCTCATCCCGAAGAGGACGCCTCCGTCCTCGGGCCGCCAGTACATGCCCTCTTCGAGGTCGAAGGCCATCCGGATCCGCTCGGGCTCGAGCGACGGGTGCGGTTCGGTGACCGCGACCTGGTGCCGGGCGGCACCCGCGAAGATTCGCGTCCCGGCGCGCTCGCCGACGGAGGCGAGCTCGGGCCCGCCGGTGAGGACGACCCTCGGGGACGCGATCTCGCCGCGCGAGGTCACGACGCCGCGCACCTCGCCTCCCGCGGTGCGGAGCCCGACGAACTCGGTCCCTTCTCGGACGTCGACGCCGTCCCGCACACACGCGGCCGTATACGCCGCGACGTTGCGGGGCGGGTCGACGTAGCCGTCGCCGGGCGCATAGGACCCGCCGACGTGCATCCGCGTGGCCATGGCGGGGAGCAGCGCGTCCGCCTCGTCCACGCTCAGCCACGCGACGTCCAACCCGAGCGACCGTTGCATCGCGACACGGGCTCGTCCCGCGTCCACCTGCGCCTCGTCGAAGACGGGCATGAGGTAGCCGGTCGGGACGAACCCCGAGTCGACGCCGATCTCCTCGCGTTGGGAGCGGTAGAAGCCCTGGGTCCACATGCCGAGCCGGACCGTCCACGCGGTGCCGCCCTGGGCCCGCACCATCCCCGCGGCGCGGCTCGACGCCCCGCGGCCGAGCGACGCGCGCTCGACGAGCACGACCGCGAGGCCGGCTCGTCTGAGGAACCACGCGCACCACGCGCCGATCGTGCCGCCGCCGACCACGACGGCGTCCGCCGTGTCGCGCGTCGCCGATGCCGTCATCGCCGCGCTCGCCGCCGGAAGGCAACGCGTTCTCGTCGCCGCACCGTGCGCACCCGTGCACCCTGGCATAGACTGAACCGTCAGTCAAACGACGGCCGTGGGCCGGGGAAGGGGCGCTCGTGTACCGGCTGTCAGCGGGGGACCTCGAGCTCCAGGCCCGCGCGCGCGCCTTCGTGGACGACCTCATCCCCTACGAAGAGGGGGCCGAGGCGAACGGGGGACATCTCCCCCCCGACGTCGACGCCAAGATGCGCGAGCGCGCGAAGGACGAGGGGCTCACCGCCACGAACATGCCCGTCGAGCTCGGCGGCCGCGGCGCCACGATGCTCCAGGTGGTCCTCGTCCAAGAGCAGGTCGGGCGCGCGACGAACGCGCTCGGATGGATGCTCTCGACCCCGCCGAGCTGGTGGGTGCCGGTCGCGACCGAGTACCAGCGCTCGCGCTGGCTCGTCCCGAGCGTCGAGGGACGCGCGACGGAGTGCTACGCGATCACCGAGGAGGGAGCCGGCTCCGACGTGTCGCGCCTCGAGGCGACGGCCCACCGCGGCGCCGGCGGCTACGTGCTGAACGGCGTCAAGTGGCACGTCACGTCGTTCAACGAGGCCACCTACGCCTTCTTCGAGGCCCGGCTCGCAGACGGCGACCACGCGGGGGAACACGGGCTCTTCGTCGTCGACCTCCCCTCCGAAGGGGTCCGTATCGTCCGCACGCCCGCCTACTCGCACACGATCGCCCACGACCACCCGATCGTCGCCTTCGAGGACGTGCGAGTGCCGGCGGAGCACCTCGTCGGCGAGGAAGGAAGCGGCACGACCTACGCCTACGACTGGTTCCGCTTCGAGCGCTACATGGTCGCGGCGAGGTGCCTCGGCGCGGCCGAGCGGCTGATCGACGAGGCGACCCGGTTCGCCGCAGGGCGCAGTGTCTCCGCCGGCCCGATCGTCACGCTCCAGCTCGTGCAGGCCATGCTGGCCGACAGCGTGACCGAGCTCTTCGCGGCGCGGTCCATGCTCTACGAGGTCGCGCGCGGCGTCGACGAGGGGCGCGACCCGAAGGTGCAGCACGCGCAGGCCTCGATGGCGAAGCTCTACGCCTCCGAGATGGCCAACCGCGTCGCCGACCGCGCCGTGCAGATCTTCGGTGGTCGGGGCTACATGCGCGAGAACGTGGCCGAGCGCTTCTACCGGGAGCTGCGCGTCGAGCGCATCTGGGAGGGGACGAGCGAGGTCCAACGGCTCATCGTCGCGTCCCAGCTCGCAAAGCGGGGTCTCGCCTCCCTCGTCTGACCCGGCCCGCTCGACCGCTCCCGCGCCCGTTCAGGTGGCGGAGTGGAGCACCGATTCGGGCACTTCGGTCTCCGTTGCCCGCAGCGGCAGGCCGGCGTAGGCCGACGCGACCATCGAGACGTACTGGAAGACCCCGTCCTCCTCGGGCGAGAGGGGACCCGGAACCGCGTGGGGGCTCGTCAGGCCACGCTGCACCGACTCGCAGGCGAGCCAGTCCTGGCGGTTCGTGATGTCCCAGAAGTCGACGGCGAAGGCCGGGTCGAAGTCGTCGCGCTCCGCGTCCTCGGGGGCGAAGTGCCACTCGCAGACGATGCGCGTGCGGTCGGGCGCGAGCGGGGTCAGCACGTGGGTCATCACGTAGTCGGGGTGGAGGCTCACGAGGACGTTCGGGAAGATGCCGATGTAGTCGACGATCCGTCGCCGGCGCTCGTCGAGACCGCGCAGCGGCTCGGAGCGCGTGGTCCCGTCGAGGGACATCGTGGCGAAACCGTCGCGCAGGTCCATCCAGCCGCCGACCCACGCGCCGGCCGGACGGTGGTAGTTGTCGCCGCTCCTCGGCGGGCTCGCGACGCACAGCTCGGGGTGGATGACCGGGCAGTGGTAGCACTCCTGGTAGTTCTCCGAGAGCACCTTCCAGTTCGACGCGACGACGTAGTCGTGCCGGCCACGCGTGACGAGCCGCTCGAGCTCGTAGGGACCGACGATCTCTTCGAGGCCGGCGACGTGGTCGGCGAACGGCCCTGCCGTTCCCGACGCGTTCACGAAGAGGAGCCCGTGCCACTCCGCGCACGGCAGCTCGACCAGGCCGTGTCGGCCCGGGTCGAACGCGGCGATGTGGCCGAATCCCGGGGCCTTGCGGAGGCCGCCGTCGAGCCGGTACGACCAGGCGTGGTAGGGGCAGACGACCACCGACCGGTTCACCGTGTCCGCCCCGCACGGCAGGAGCTCGTGGCCCCGGTGCCGGCACGCGTTGGCGAACGCCCGCACCACGCCGTCCTCACCGCGGATCAAAAAGACGCCACCCGCCCCGACGGCCTCGGCGCGCTGGTCCCCCGCCTCGGCCACGACCGAGGCGAGGCCGAGACACGTCCATCCACCCTCGAAGAAGCGCCGCTGCTCCCACTCGAAGACCGCAGGGCTCGTATAGGCCTCCCGTGGCAGCATGCGGCTCTCGCCGAACGGGCCGATCGCCCGTGCCACCGCATCGGGGTCGAGGGGCACTTGCTCGTGGGTCTTCGCTCGCGTGGTTCCGCCCGATTGACTGACCATACAGTCAATCCTACGCCGGGACCGGGGGTTCCGGCAACGGCCCGAGCCGGGGCGACGGCCTGCTCACCTCACGACCTCGGCGGGCTGGTCGCCGCCCGTGCGGCGACGTCGTCCAGCCGACGACGCGCGTCACGGACGGGGACCACCGCACGCTTGCGCTCGAACTGCTCGATCGCCGACTCGACGCACGCCTGCGCTGCCACCTCGTCCCCCGCGAGCGCGTGCACCTCGGCGAGGTCGAGCAGTGCGTCGCCGTGGTGGATCACCGACTCGGTCGCCTCCATGAGCGCCACCGCCCGCCGCGCCATCGCCAACGCGTCGCCGTGCTCCCCGCGACGCGCGGCGAGTTTCGCAAGGACCTGGAGGCCGCCCGCCTGCGTGGCGACGTCGTCGTCGGCGCCGAGCTCGAGACCGCGCCGGGCCCACGCCTCGGCCTCGTCGAGGCGGCCCAGGCAATAGAGCGACTCGGCAAGGTTGCACGCCGCGGTGGACTGCCACGCCTGCTCCCCGATCGCCTCGAGCTTCTCGCAACAGGCCCGGATCGCCTCCGACGCCGCGGCATGGTCGCCCGCCTGGCGTTCGACCGCCCAACTGGACATGAGCCCGAGCGCGGCTCCGGTGACGCCGCCGAGCTCGCTGTCCGCCTGCTCGGCTTGCCGGACGTGGGCGCGTGCCTCGTCGAACTGGCCGTCCAGGGCGAGCAGTCCTGCCTTCATGCGGGTGAGCCACGGCTCGAAGAAGAGAGACTCCTCCTGGCGATCGCTGATCCATTGGATCGCCTCGTCCACCGGCATCGAGCCGTGGAACGCCTCGGCCGCCCCCATGTGCCGGGCGTGCCGGGAGAGCCCCCGCAGCCCGGCCGCCTCGGCGTGGTGCCGGGCTCGCTCGGCGGCGTCGAACCCCGCGCTGAACCGGCAGTGGGCGTGCGCCACCTCTCCGACGGCGGACCACAGGTGCGCCTGGGCCTCGTCCCCCGCGTCCTCGAACACGTCGCGGGCGCGCGCGATGAGCGCTTCGAGCTCGCGCGTGTCACTCGAGCTCGCGTTCAAGTTCCACGAGGCCGCTGCGAGGCGCGCCTCGAGCTCACCCACGTCGTCGCCATCTGCGGCACAGCGGTCCGCCACCACGTTCCCATGCGACACCGCCGCACCGATCTCGCCGGTGAACGCCAGCGATGTGATGACGAGCATCTCGAAGCCGACGTCGACAGGACCGTCACCTCGGAGCCGGGCCGAACGACGAAGCAGGTTCAGGCTCGCGGCGTGGTCTCCCCGGTCAAAGGCGCGCCGTCCGGCTGCCTCGAGCCGTTGGGACGCGACGTCGGCGAGCGAGCGCGTCGTGTCGTCGGATGGACCGAGCTCGTTGCGGTACTTCACGGCCTGCTCGAGGTGGTAGCCGACGATCTCGTCGATCTCCACGAGTTCGGGCGCCCGCTCAGAGAGCCACTCGGCGAAGCGCACGTGGAGGTCGGCGCGCGCCGACTTCGCCAGCCGGTCGTACGCGGCGTCCCTGATCAGAAGGTGCCGGAACCGGAAGGCGTCGTCGCCCGGCAGCGTCGCGCGGTCCGGGCGGATCAGGTCCTTGCGGACGAGACCGAGCAGGCGGGATGGGATCTCGTGGTCCTCGGGGCTCAGCGCGCTCACCGCGCCGAGGTGGAACGACTGGCCCTCGACCGATCCGCGCTCGAGCGCGTGCCGTTCGGTCTCGTCGAGCTGGTCGAGCCGGGCGGCGAGCAGCGCGTGGATCGTCGGGGGGATGGCGAGGTCCGGGTCGTCGGGACGCCGGGTGTCGGCGGCGAAGCGGAGCATTTCTTCGACGAAGAGCGGGTTGCCGCCCGCGGCGGCCTTGAGGCGGGCCCGCAGCTCCGGAGCGAGCTCGGCCGGGTTCACCAGCTCGTCGATGAGTGCGTCCGCCTCCGTCGGGTCGAGCGGCTCGAGGAGCAGCGCGGTGGCGTTGAGCTTCCCGCCACCCCACGCCGGACGCCGGTCCATCAGCTCTGGCCGCGCCACGCACAGGAGCAGGATCGGCGCGGAACGGCTGAGGTCGGTCACGTGCTCGATGAGGTCGAAGAGCGTCGGCTCGCCCCAGTGCAGATCGTCGAAGACGACGACGATCGGCCGTCGCGCCGCCCCCCGCTCGAGGACCTTGCGCACGGCCCAGGCGATCTCGGTGGACGACGTCGCGCGTTCCGCCTCACCGAACAGGGCGGCGATGCCGGCACCGACGGACCGGTCCTCGGTGAGCAGGGCTCCCGCGTCCCGGTCCGAGGCGAGCAACGACTTCATCACCTGCACGACCGGCCAGTACGTGATGCCCTCCCCGTACGAGAGGCAGCGGCCGCGGACGACGGTGGCGTCCGTGGACGCGAGGAACTCCTCGGCCAGACGGGACTTGCCCACTCCGGCCGCCCCGAGCAGGGTGACGAGGCCGCAGGACTGCTCCCGCACCACCCGGGCGAAGGCGTCCCCGAGAAGGCGGAGCTCGTGCGCACGCCCGACGAGCGGGGCGTCGTGCCGGCGGAGCACCTCCGGCCCTGCTGCCGTGACCGACACGAGGCGGTAGACCGCGACGGGCTGGCTCTTGCCCTTCAGCTCCTTCTCCCCGATCGCGACCGCCTCGATGCGGCCGCCGACGAGCCGGACCACCTGCTCGCCGAGGAGCACTTCGCCGGGAGCCGCCAGCTGCTCGAGGCGTGCGGCCACGTTCACGGCGTCACCCGTCGCCAGTCGCTCACCAGTTCCGGTGACGACTTCGCCCGTGTTCACGCCCGTCCGCAGCTGCAGCGAGATCCCGTGGTCGCGCGACAACGACTCGTTGAGCACGCCGAGCGCGCTCTGCAGGTCGGCGGCCGCACGGACCGCTCGAAGGGCGTCGTCCTCGTGGAGCACGGGCACCCCGAAGATGGCCATGACGGCGTCGCCGATGAATTTTTCGACCGTCCCGCCATGTCCCTCGATGACCCTGCGTGCGGTGTCGAAGAACCGGGCGAGGACCCGGCGCATGCTCTCGGGGTCGAGTTGCTCGCCCATCGCGGTCGATCCCGTCACGTCGCAGAAGAGCACGGTGACGGTCTTGCGTTGCTCGGATGTGGTGGCGGGCGGCGCCGTCCTCGCTCCGCACTCGGAGCAGAACTTCGCCCCCTCCGTGAGGGCCGCGCCGCACGCCTGACACTCCACCGACCCGGAGGCTATTCCCTCGCTGTCTGACCTGGAGCCCGACTCGGGCCGATCGGCGTGCCCGCGATCGATGAGTTCTCCTGCGGCCTCCCGTCGAAGTCGTTGAAGACGTGAACGATCACAAGAAGGAGGACCGACATGGTCCCGTACCGCAGTTACCGTTTCTACCAACCCGACCCCCGGACCGATTGGGCGATGCGTCGGCGCGACGAGGAGATCGGGCGCTTCGCCAAGTCGGTCTCGTGCGCCTCCCACGGCGTGCGTGACGCGTGCCGGAGCGTGGTCGTGCGCGTGAAGCGCAACGCGCGGCCCCGACTTGCAGCCGCGCACCGGAGTTGACGGCGCCTGACCCCTGAAGCCCCCAGAGCCACGCCGCGGCTGCGGGAAAGACACGACGTCACTACGGTTTCGAGCGTGCCGGCGGCGGGCGACGACCCCGGGGGAAGGGACGTGCCGGCGTCGGTCGCCGCGCGTGCGGAGGCCCGAGCGATCGAGGCCGTCCACGCGGTCACGAGGACCCGGATCTACGACGCGCGTCGTCACCTGTGGTGGCGAGAGCCGTCGTCGTTGGCGGGGCACTTCCATCGCCATCCGTACGACCACCTCTGGCCGTACGCGAACGCGTGGTCGGCCTTCTGCGCCGCGGCCTCGATGCCCGAGCCGTCCGGCGAAGCGGTGGTGCTCCTCGACCGGTTCCCCGACGGTCTGCGCGCGTACGGCGACACCCGTGCCCCAGCACGCGGCTACCAGGCCGCAGTCGTCCGCCCGCTCGGCCCCGGCGGCCACCGGTACTACGACGACAACGCCTGGCTCGGTCTGGCGATGGTTCGACACGCGGAGGTGACCGGTGACACGACGGTGTTCTCGACCGCCCGCGCGGTGCTCTCGTTCGTGGTCTCGGGGTGGAGCACGGAACCCGGCGTGCAACCAGGCGGGGTCCGGTGGAGGGACGTGCCGAGCAGCCGCGCCCGCCACGTCTGCTCGACCGCACCGGGTGTCCAGCTCGCCGTCGCACTCGCTCGGACCACGGGCGAGCAGTCGCTTCTCGACTGGGGCGTCCGAGGCTACGACTGGACCCGCCACGCGCTCGGCGACGGGCGGGGCCTCTACTTCGACCGGATCACGCCCGAGGGCGAGGTCGAACGGGCGCGCTTCACCTACAACCAGGGAGCGATGATCGGGGCCGGCGTCCAGCTCGCCGAGGCGACGGGCGATCCCGCATATCTGGGTCACGCGAGAGAGACGGCGCGGGCCGCGCTCTCGCGCTTCGATCTCGCCGCCCTCCTCGACAGCGCGCCGTGGTTCAACGCGATCTACTTCCGGAACCTGTTCCTGCTCGCCGCGGCCCTCCTGGCGCGTGTCGACCCGGGCGACAACCTTCACGCGCAGGTGGTCGCGGCTGCGACCGCCTACGCAGACGCGGCGTGGGAGTCGAAGCGCAACCGCCGGACGGGGCTCTACGAGGTCGGCCGGTCCGCCCTGAACGCGACCGCGCCCATGATCGAGGTGGACGCGCTCCTCGCCGGCGCGCCGCCCCGGCCCTAACAATCCATGTGTGAGCCTCGCGTTGCGCGCGATCTGGGAATGGACGGTGTGGGTTCGATGCGCGATGGGCGATCTTGCTCCCAAGAGGGGATGGCACCGTGAGCGTCGTGGGTGCGTAGCTGACGCTCGCCGTTCGAAAGGGCGGTGCCATCCCCTCGGATGTCATGGTGATCGCGAGTGCGTGATCCGGGCCGTCAA
>Ga0209579_10000255_pt1 | contig 69405 bp, 74 predicted proteins | sample Coa_R1_2_FD_187152 | JGI IMG/M metagenome (GOLD analysis project Ga0209579, IMG submission 187152) | Surface soil microbial communities from Centralia Pennsylvania, which are recovering from an underground coalmine fire - Coalmine... | ecosystem: Environmental > Terrestrial > Soil >...
TGACGTCGCCGAACTGCTTCGTCCCCTTCGTGTCGAGCGGACCGTTCGGCTGGACCGGGCAGCCGAGATGCGCGCAGTGGTTCGAGATGATCGTGAAGCTGGGCAGCCCGTTCTGCTGGCCGTTGTAACGGACGTACGCGGTCCGGCGGGAGACCTCGCCCTGCGATGCATCGGCGGTATAGGTGGCGACGACGTACTTGCCCTGCGGGTAGTCCGAGAGAGGTCCGAGATCGTGATCCTTCTGTCCCTGCTTGAGGAACGGCGGGATGACCATGAACCCGAGCGCAGGGACAGTGACGATGCCGCCGATGACGCCGCCGAGGCCGAGCGTCGACAGCTCGAGGAACTTCGAGCGTGGGTAGCGCTCCCCGGGAGCCGAGGGCGGCATCGCCGGGCCGCCCGCGGGTGCAGGCAGCGCCGGACCGGTCGGGCTCTCGGGCGGAACTTCGGGCGCGTGCGCCAGCGCAGTGCCGGCGGTGAGGTCGCGCACCCAGAGGAACCCGAAGACGACCGCGAGCAACGCGCCGAGACCCGCGATGTACCAGGACACGATCAGCCCGACGAGCAGAACCACGATCCCGATGGCGACGCCCACCGGCCACAGGCTCGGTCCCGGGACGTGCGGGTGTTCGTCGGGGGGGTGCAAGGGGTGGCTCAGCTCGAATTCAATCTGTCCGCCACGACGCTGGTCAACGTCGTAACAGGCGACGCGAACTCTGCCCGATTTCGGGCGGCGGCGCAGCGGCATCCGACGCGAGACCGTATTCGGACCACCGCCGGTCGACGAGGTCCCTCACCTCCCGGCTCATCTCGATCTCGGCCGGCCACTCACGCGCTCCTTCGGCCGGCGACTTCGCCGTCGCGTCGATGCCGATCTTCCCGCCGACGAACTGCAGCGTCGGCGCGTGGTCGAGGTGGTCGAGCGGTCCTTCGGAGATGACGACGTCGCGCTTCGGATCGACGTTCGCGCCGACGTAGAACAGCACCTGCGCGTAGTCGTGCACGTCCACGTGCTCGTCGACGACGACGATCCCCTTCGTCAGGCTGAGCATCCCGAGGCCCCAGACGGCGTGCATCACCTTGCGCGCGTGCCCGGGGAACGCCTTGCGGATCGAGAAGATCGCGACGTTGTGGAAGGCGCCCGCGACAGGCAGGTCGTAATCGACGATCTCCGGAACGGTGGCGCGGATCGCCGGCAGGAAGATCCGCTCGGTGGCCTTGCCGAGCCACGCGTCCTCCTGCGGCGGCTTGCCGACGACGATCGACGGATAGACGGCGTCCCGTCGCATCGTCATCGCGGTCACGTGGAAGACCGGGAACTGCTCGGCCGCCGTGTAGAAGCCCGTGTGGTCGCCGAACGGCCCTTCGTCGACGAGCTCTCCCTTCTCGACGTACCCCTCGAGGACGATCTCCGCGTGCGCGGGCACCTCGACGTCGACGGTCACGCCCTTGACCAGCTCGACCGGCTCCCCGCGTAAGAAGCCCGCGACCATGAACTCGTCGATGTGCTTCGGCAGCGGCGCGCTTGCCGAGTACGCGGCGACCGGGTCGAGCCCGAGGGCCACCGCGACCTCCATCCGCCCTTCGCTGAAGAGGTAGTCGGCGCGCCCGTCCTTGTGGATCTGCCAGTGCATCGCCGTCGCGCGTGGCCCGAGGACCTGCAGCCGGTACATCCCGACGTTGCGCCCCCCTGTCCGTGGGTCGTGCGTGATAACCGCCGGGAGCGTGATGAACGGGCCGGCATCGCCGGGCCAGCACGTCTGCACCGGCAGCAGGCCGAGATCGACGTCGTCACCCGTCAGCACGACCTCCTGGCAGACGCCGCGCCTGACCGTGTGAGGCCGGGAGCCGGCGATCGACTTCAGCATCTTCAGACCGCGCACCTTCGCCGCCAGGCCCTCGGGCGGCTGCAGCTCGAGCACGGCCGCGAGCTTCGCGGCGACATCGTCCAGGCTCTCCACGCCGAAGCCGAGGCACATCCGCCGCTCGGTGCCGAACTGGTTGATCAGCAGTGCGTGCTGCGACCCCTTCGGGCGCTCGAACAGGAGCGCGGGACCGCCCGCCTTGACCGTGCGGTCGACGATCTCCGTGATCTCGAGGTGCGGATCGGTCTCGACGGAAACGCGGGCGAGCTCGCCCTCGCGGTCGAGGAGGTCGATCCACTCGCGCAGGTCGCGGGGAGCCGCCACCCGCGCGAGTTTATGTCTCAGTTCGGGGCGTACCGCGGGTCGTTGTGCGCCGCGACCTTCAGCAGCAGGCCGTGCAGCTGCCGGCGCTCGTCCTCGTCGAGGCCCGCGAGAAACTCGCTCTCGACGCTGCGGGCGATTCCCCGAAGCTCGGTGAGCTTCTCCCGGCCGGCCGGCTTGAGGCTGACGAGATGCCGGCGGCGGTCGGCCGGATCGCGCTTGCGCTCGATCAGGCCGCGCTCTTCGAGCTCGTCGAGCAGCCCGACCAGCCAGCTGCGGTCGTAACCGAGCGCGTCGGCGATCGTCGCCTGCGTCTCGCGGGCGCTCTCGGCGAGGACACAGAGCACGCCGTGGTGATACGGGCTCTCGCCCGCCGCCTCGAACGCCTCCATCGTCCTGTCCTTGATCGCCCAGCCGAGCCGCTTGAGGAGGAAGCCCGAGCTCTTCACGAGCTCCCCCGGGGGCCGTACAGCCGGCTTGGGGTGCGGCTTTGCGATTGGTGTGGTCATGGCTCGCAGAAGTGTAGCGCGTCTTACGGTCGGATTCTGATATCGTCGGATAGTTCCACGATCAGAAAGGGAGATCGATGATCGGTACCGCTATAGCGTTTCCATATCGCCAGGCCCGCTGGGCTGCCCTTGCTCTCGTCGTCGCCGCGCAGTTCATGGTCGTCCTCGACCTGTCGATCGTGAACGTCGCGCTCGCGTCCATCAAGTCGGCGCTCGACTTCTCGCAGGCGGGGCTCCAGTGGGTCGTCAGCGCGTACGCCCTCACGTTCGGCGGCTTCCTGCTGCTGGGCGGACGGTTGGCCGACGTCCTCGGGCGCCGCCGCCTGTTCATCGCCGGTGTCGCACTGTTCACCGTGAGCTCGGCGCTGTGCGGCCTCGCCTGGTCAGGCGCCTCACTGGTCGTCTTCCGCGGCCTCCAGGGGATCGGCGGCGCGCTGTTCGCGCCCGCGGGGCTCTCGCTCCTCATGACGATCTTCGCCGAGGGCCGCGAGCGCAACCTCGCGCTTGGGATCTGGGGCGCCGCATCGGGGAGCGGCGCGGCTGTCGGGGTGTTGCTCGGCGGCATCCTCACGTCGTACCTCAGCTGGCCGTGGGTCTTCTACATCAACGTCCCAGTCGGCCTCGCGGTCGCGCTGCTGTCGCCGCGGCGCCTCCCGGAGAGCCGCGCCCAGGGCGTCGGCCGTCATTTCGACGTTCTCGGCGCCGGCACGGTCACGGGCGCGCTGATGCTGCTCGTCTTCGCGCTCACCAAGGCCACGCAGGACGGCTGGGGCAGCGCCACGACGCTGGCGCCGCTCGCGGCGTCGCTCGCACTCTCCGCCGGCTTCGTCGCCGTGGAGCGCCGGGCCGAGTCGCCGCTGCTCCCGTTCCACGTGTTCCGCGGCAACACGCTCGCCGTCGGAACGCTGATCACGACCGTCATCGCCTCGGTCGGGTTCGCGCAGTTCTTCCTGCTCACGCTGTACCTGCAGCAGGTGCTGCACTACTCGGCGGCGCGCGCCGGCCTCGCGTTCGCCTCGATCGCCGGAACGGTGGCGGTGACCTCGAACGTGGCGCAGGGGCTCGTGACGAGGTTCGGCCCGCGCCGGGTGCTCGCCGCCGGGCTGCTGGCCGCGGCGGCCTCGCAGGCCCTCCTGATCCGGCTGCCCACGCACGCCGGCTACGTCGCCGACCTGCTCCCGTCGTTCCTGCTGATCGGAGTCGGGCTCGGCGTCGGCTTCGTCGCCGTGACGATCGCCTCGCTGGCCGGCGTGCAGCCCGCGCACGCGGGGATCGCATCGGGTCTCGTGAACACCAGCCGCCAGATCGGGGGCGCGATCGGGCTGGCGGCGATGACGACGGTGGCGGCGTTCGCGGCGCACCACTCCGCCGCACCCACGGCGGCGGTGCACGGCGACCACGTCGCGTTCGGCATCCTCGCGGTGCTCGCGTTCGGGGCCGCGCTCCTCACGCCGACACTGAGACCACACGCGGCGAGAATCGAGGCCGAGCCGGCCGCGGAGCCCGCGCTCGAGGAGGCCGCGTGATGGAGACGCTGCTCGACCAGCGGATCGACGACCTGCTGCTGCAGGCTCGCGGACTCGAGCTCGTACGCGAGCTGCTCACGCGGCGCGGCGCGAGCCGCGAGGAGCTCGACGCGCACACGCGGGAGCTCGAACGCGTCCGGCGGCAGCTCGTCGAGGTTCTGGGTTAGTACGCGCTGCGGCGGGCGCGCAGGCGCTCACGGCGCCGCGCACCCGCCCAGTGCGTCAGCTCGCCGAGCACGATCACACCGAGGAAGACCAGACCGACCACCAGCATGCCGAGGATGACGTGCGTGCCCTCGCTGGCGGCGTCGAAGATCACGGCGCGACTCTACACGCCCGCTGACGCGAGCCGGTCGGTTTCCGGCCGTTCGCATCAGCAGACGCGTGCCGAATGACGTTCGAGAGCGCGCGCGATCTCGCCGTCGGTGGGCGCGCCGCCGAGCGTGCGCGCTGCTTCGAGCCACGCGTCCCCGTCGCCGTCCGCTCCTTCGGCGCGCAGCGCCGCGCAGCGCGAGATCAGCTTCGACATCGCGTCGACCGCCTGCACGCCGCCGACCGCGGCGATGCGGACGAGCCCGTGTGCGTACAGGTAGTCGCCCAGCAGGACCGCCTCGTCGCGATCGGGCGCGGTGAACAGACGGGCCGTCCCGTAGTGCACGAGATACGCCTCGTAGACGGTCTCGAGCCCGAGCGCGAACTGCGGCGGCGCCAGGGGCGAGAAGACCTCTTCCCACTCGGGCTGCTCGCGGAGCGACGCCGCCCAGACGTCGCTCTCGGCGCGCGCGCCGACGGCGATCTGATCAGCCAGTGAGAGCATCAGCCGCTGCGTCGATCGTCTCGTCGACGGCCGCCTCGTCGTGGGCGAGCGACGGGAACCAGCACTCGTACTGGCTGGGCGCGATGTAGACGCCGCGCTCGAGCAGCCCTCTGAACAGTGCGCCGAACCCTTCGGTGTCCAGCGCCTCGAACCGCTCCACCGGCTCAGCGCGGCCCACGAACAGCGTCAGCATCGCGCCGACGCGCTGAACCTTCCCGAACCGCGAGAGACCCGCCTCGAGCCGGGCCGCACGCGCCTCGAGTGCCTCGTACACCGCGGGGTCCCTCAGACGCCGTAGCACCGAGACGCCCGCTGCGGTCGCGAGCGGATTCCCGCTCAGCGTCCCTGCCTGGTACACGCGGCCGGCGGGCGCCAGGCGCTCCATCAGGTCCCCGCGGCCGCCGAACGCGGCGAGCGGCAGCCCGCCGCCCACGATCTTGCCGAGCACGGTCAGGTCCGGCACGACGCCGAACCGCTCCTGCGCGCCGCCGCGCGCGACGCGGAAGCCGCTGATCACCTCGTCGAAGACGAGCAGAGCGCCGGATGCATCGCAGAGCGCGCGGAGCGCCTCGAGGAAGCCGGCCTTCGGAGGCACGCAGCCCATGTTCCCCGCCACCGGCTCGACGACGATCGCGGCCAGCCCCTCTCCGAAACGCTCGACCGCGGCGGCGGCCGCGGTGATGTCGTTGTAGTCGACGACGATCGTGTCGGCCGTCACGCCGCTCGGCACCCCCGGCGACGACGGGATCGCGAGCGTCGCCAGCCCGGACCCGGCGCTCGCCAGAAATGCGTCGGCGTGGCCGTGATAGCAGCCGGCGAACGTGATGATCCGGTCCCGGCTCGTGAAGCCGCGCGCAAGCCGGATCGCCGACATCGCCGCCTCCGTCCCGGACGACACGAGCCGCACGAGCTCCACCGAGGGCACCGCGTCGACGATCTCCGACGCGAGCTCGACCTCGCGCACCGTCGACGCGCCGAACGTCGTGCCGTCGAGCGCCGCGTCCCGTACGGCCTCGACCGTCTCGGGATCGGCGTGGCCGAAGACGAGGGGGCCCCACGACTGCACCCAGTCGAGCACTCGCCGCCCGTCGACCGTCTCGAGATACGCGCCTTCGCCGCGCGCGACGAACAGCGGCTCGTCGAGGCCGACCGCACGCATGGCGCGTACCGGCGAGTTGACGCCGCCCGGGATGACGCGCCGAGCGCGGCGCCACAGCGCCGAGGTCTCCCTTAAAGCCAACCTGCGAACTCTTTGGCCCAGTACGTGAAGACGATGTCGGCGCCCGCACGGCGGATCGCGGTCAGCGACTCGACCGCGGCCGCCCGCTCGTCGAGGTCGCCTGCGGCCGCCGCCGCCTTCAGCATCGCGTACTCGCCGCTCACGTTGTACGCGGCGAGCGGCAGGTCGAAGCGCTCGCGCACGGCGCGCAGCACGTCGAGGTAGGGCAGCGCGGGCTTCACCATGACGACGTCCGCCCCTTCGGTGACGTCGAGCTCGCACTCGCGCAGTGCCTCGCGCACGTTCCCGGGATCCATCTGGTAGCCGCGCCTGTCCCCGAACGACGGCGCGGAGCCTGCGGCGTCGCGGAACGGCCCGTAGAACGACGACGCGTACTTCGCCGAGTACGCGACGATCGGCGTGTGCGGCAGGCGCTCGCGAATCGCCGCGACCCGTCCGTCCATCATGTCGCTCGGACAGACGGCGTCCGCACCTGCGTCGACGTGCGAGACGGCGGTGCGCGCGAGCAGCTCGACCGACGCGTCGTTGTCGACGCGGTCCCCATCGAGCACGCCGCAGTGGCCGTGGCTGGTGTATTCGCAGAGACAGACGTCGGTGAGCAGCAACAGCTCGGGGAACCGCGGCCGGAGCGCACGCAAGGCGCGCTGCACGATCCCGTCGTCGATCCACGCGCCGGATCCCTCGTCGTCCTTCTCCTCGGGGATGCCGAAGAGAAGCACGGCCTTGACGCCCAGCCGGACGAGCTCCTCGCACTCGGCGACGACGCCGTCGACGGTGTGGCGCCCGAGTCCGGGCAGGCGCGGATTGGGCAGCGGCTCGGGCGCGACGAACAGCGGCATCACGAGGTCGTCCAGCGAGAGATGCGTCTCGCGCACGAGGTCGCGGAGCGGCCCGGTGGTGCGCAGCCGGCGCAGCCGAGTGACGGGGAAGCTGCTCACGACCGGAGGTTACTGCCCCGATCACGAGTACGGTTGTCTGCTCTGCCGGCTGCAAGCCTTCGCATTCCGGCGTCGTCGGTCGCGTCGATAGCCCGGCTATCGACGCTCCCTGCCTCCTTGGACTGCTTGGCTCTCGCCCGGCAGGCCAGGAACGAACCCGTGATCGGGGGCAGTACTCTCGCGCGCAGGCTCGTCGACCAGCTCGACGTCGACCGGCACGGTGCCGCCGCCCGCCCAGGACTCGAGCTGCACCCGCCCCGCGAAGAACTCCCAGACCGCACGCGCGACCGCCAGCACAGGCAGCGCGACGAGCGCGCCCGGCAGCCCGTAGATCTCCGCGCCCGCCGCGAGCCCGAAGATCACGAGCAGCGGATGGAGGCGCAACGACTTTCCCATCACGTTCGGGACGACGACATGGCCTTCGATCTGGTGGATGCCGAGGAACAGCAGCACGACCCACACCGCCGACAACGGATGCACGACGAGCGCGTAGATCACCGCCGGGATCGCACCCAGCCACGGACCGAGGTAGGGGATGATCTCGGTGATCGCCACCCACGCGCCGAACAGCAGCGCGTACTGCTCCCCGTGCGGTAGCAGGCCGGCGGCTGCGAGCGCGTAGAGGCCGATGCCGGCGCTCGTGCCGATGATCAGGCTCAACGCAGCCTGGCCGCGCACATACGAGACGAGCGCGTGCTCCATGCTGAGGAGCAACGGCCGCTCGTCGCCGCGTGGTGGAAAGCGCCGGTCGATCGCCCGGCCGAACCGCTGCATGTCGAGGAGCATGTAGACGGACACGACGAGCAGCAGCACTGCGGCAAAGAGCGTCTTGCCGATCGAGATCGCGGCGCCCTCGACGAACGTGACGATGCGGTGCGTGTACTTGCCGACGTCGCGCCGGCGGATCTGGTTGACGAGCCGGTGTCCCTTCTGCTCGATCTTGATCGAGCGGAGGTGATGCGTGTCGAGCCAGTGCTGGAATCTCGTGACGTCCCGGTACGCGGAGGTCTGTCCGGACGGAGCGTGAGGATGCGTGAAGTACTCGTTGAACCGGTTGGCCGCGGTCTTCGTCTGCGTGACGACGGCCGCGCCGATCCCGGCGATGATCAGCGCGAGCGCCACCGCAAACGCCAGATACACGAGCGCGACCGCCAGACCGCGCGGAAGCCGTATCCGCTGGAGCCCCCGGACGAGCGGGTCGAGCAGCAGCGCGACGAGCGCCGCGACCATGAAGAGGAAGACGATGTGACCGGCGGCGGACGCGAGCGCCCAGCCCAGCAGGAGCACCAGGGGCAACCCCACGAGCTGGATCCAGCGCGGGACGACGAGCCGCGGCGGCCTCCCAACCGGGGTCACGTGATCGATGCTACAGCGGCCCTCAGAGGGCTCAGGCCGCCGGACTGGGAGTGGTCGTTCGCGGTCGACGGCGCGCTCGCGCTCGACCGTCACGAACTCTGGGACGAACCCGAGCGGCCACCTGGTCCGGCCCTGTCACAAAGTCCGCGGTTGAAAGCCCTGGGGACGTCCGCTACGGTGCCCCGGATGTCGCGCCCGGTGGCCCCCCGGCAGGCGCGCCGTTCGCGCCGCCGCCAGCTGGAGCGCGAGCGGCGTCGCCGTCGTCTCGCCCTGCTGACCGTCCTCGTGCTCGTCGCGGGCGTCGTCGTGCTGCTCTCGGCGTTCGGAGGCTCGGGCCGTTCCCCGCAGTCCGACGCCCCGTCCTCCGGGTTGCTGCTTCCGGCGGGGCCGCCGTCACCCGAGATCGTCGCCGACATCGGGAGCCTCCACATCCAGCTCCCGATCAGCCAGTCGCGGGTGACCGCGATCGGCTACCAGGGCGGGACCGACGGCGCGCTCGCGGTTCACCCCCTCGGCACGCAGGCGAACCAGGGACTCCTCAAGCGGGTGCTGCGCGCGATCGTCGGCGGTTCGTCGGGTCACCCGCACTGGTACCAGCTTCCGGGCGGGGTCGGGCCGCCGACGTCGGCGCTCGACGTCGGCGCGCCGGGCGGCACCGACGTCTACTCGCCCGTCGACGGGACCGTCGTCGGAATCTCACCGGTCGTCCTCAACGGCCGGACCTACGGCTCGACGCTCGACATCCAGCCGACGGGCGCACCGTCGCTCGTCGTCAGCGTCGCTCACATCCGCGTCGACCCCTCGCTGGCCGTCGGCTCCGCCGTCACGGCCGGCGGCTCGAAGCTCGGCGCGGTCGTCGACTTCTCGCACGCCGAGAAGCAGGCGCTCGCGCGCTACACGAACGACGTCGGCAACCACGTCGTCGTCGAGGTCCATCCGAGCGCGACGCTGCAGATCCAGTAGGGCACGAGGTGCGGATCCTGTTCGTGGCCGACGTGTTCGGCGCACCGGGCCGACGCGCCGTCGAGTCGCGGCTGCCGGCGCTCCGCGAGGAGCTCGGCGCCGACTTCGTCGTCGTCAACGGCGAGAACGCGGCGGCGGGGCGCGGTATCACCGCGAAGATCGCCGACCGCCTCCTCGCGACGGGCACCGACGTCGTGACGCTCGGGAACTGGGCCTGGGGCCAGCCCGGGTTCGCCCCCTACCTGTCCGGCACCGACCGCGTCCTCCGGCCCGCGAACATGTCGCCGCAGAGCCCCGGCAAAGGGCTCGCCGTCCACGACGGCGTCGCCGTCATCAACCTGCTGGGCGAGTTCTCCCTCAAACCGTTCGAGAGCCCCTTCATCGCCGTCGACAGACTCGTCGAGGAGGCGCGCGCGGCGACGTCGATCGTGATCGTCGACTTCCACGCGGAGGCGACGAGCGAGAAGGTCGCACTCGCGCGGTACCTCGACGGACGCGTGACCGCGGTGATCGGGACCCACACGCACGTGCAGACGAACGACGCCCGCGTCCTCGCCGGCGGCACCGCGGCGATCACGGATGCCGGCATGACCGGCCCGCACGATTCGGTCATCGGGAGCCGGGACGAGGAAGCCCTCAAGCGGTTCCTCACGGGCATGCCGGCCCGCCTGGAGCCCGCGGCCGGGGACGTGCGCATCGAAGGCGTCGTCGTCGACTGCGGCGACGACGGCAAAGCGACACGATGCGACGCTCTACGGGTCGAGGTTCCGTAGCGGCGCGGCGAGCACCGCGAGCAGCGTCACGAGGACGAGGTCGCGTGCGAGCACGACGCCGGCAAGCTTCGACTGGTACGCGTATTCGAAGTAGCGCGCGGGGAACCAGACCTGCGTGAGCAACAGCGCCACGGCGAGCAGCGCGGTCGCTGCGATGCCGCGGCGCCCGCGCACCAGCGGGACGAGCGGGACGAGCCAGATCAGGAACTGCGGCGACAGCACCTTGCCGAACACGACGACGGCGCAGGCCGTCGCGACGGCGTACCGGAGAAACCGGTCACGGCTCGCAGGCCCGGACGCGAACCCGAGCCAGAGTGCGACGAGCGCCGCACCCGTCGCGGCGACCAACAGCGCGGCGAGCCAGTCCTCGCCCGCGAGGTTCTGCGACCCGTGCGTTGTGATGACGTGCGGGTGCCCGAAGGTCGTCACGAACGCCGCGCCGAGACTCTCGATCTGCAGCGGCCGTGACGCCTGGCCCCGCAGGCTCTCCCAGAGCCCGTGCGGCGCGACGACCCCGAACGGCACGAAGAACAGCGCTGCGGTTGCAGCCCCCGCCCACGGCGCCCGCACGCGGCCCCGCCGCACCGACCAGACGAGCGCGACCGGCACGAGTGCCAGCGGCCAGAGCTTCGCTGCGACCCCGATGCCGAGCAGCCCCCAGCCGACGACGTCCACGCCGGCGATCAGCGCCGCGAGCGCCGCCGCGACGAGCAGCGCCGGCCACAGGTCGAAGCGGGACAGGACGAGCGACCCGATCAGCAGCGGTGAGACGGCCACGAACAGCGAGGCGGCGCGGCGCATCGACGCGACCACGGCGACGAGCGCCACGCCGCAGGCGGCCATCAGCCACGCGAACGCCTGGTCGTAGTCGCCGAAGACGGATGGGAACGCAAACACCGGCAGTGCACCGGGTGGGTACTCGAGCGGGAAGTCGCGGTACGGAACCTTCCCGTGGTTCACGATCAGGTCGCCGTAGCGCTGGTAGGTCGGCGTGTCGACGATCTGGTCGTGCGCCCAGAAGCCGACGTGCACGAGCCCCCAGCAGGCGAGAAAGACGCCCGCCGCCGCCAGCGTCGCGATGTCAGACGCCGACCAGCGCCTCGTGTGGCTCATCGCGGCCGACCGGCTGTGGCTCGCGCGCGGGACGACCGGGCAGCGGCGCGAGCAGCGCAAGCGCGACGAACGGGAAGAACCACGGCAGGTAGAGATAGAACCAGTGCGTCAGGACGAGCTCGAAGCCGATGAGCAGTGCGCCGGTCAAGGCGGCGAGCCGGAGCGGCGAGCGGTAGCGCGGCCACCAGAAGAGTGCGAGCGAGCCGAGGGCGAGCATCGCCTCGAGCGCGTACTGCAGGGCATGGAGGTTCGGGAGCCCCTTCGCGTGGTACTGCCGCCAGTCCCACAACGAGAACGGCGACGACCGTCCGATCTGGAACTTGATCGTGCGGTGGAAGAACACCACGGCGGCATGGACCGGTGACGGCTCGAGGAGAAGCACGAAGAACGCCGCAGCGGTCGCGACGACGAACCCTGCGGCGGTGAGCGCCGCAGGACGGCCGCGGCGGGCCTCGGGATAGCCGAGCCAGAGCGGCACGACGACGAGCGCGGCGAACTTCGTCCACCCCGCGAGCGCGGCGAAGACGCCGCGCGCGACATTGCTCGTCACGAGTGCGAATCCCCACACGAGCAGCGCCGGCATGATCGCGTCGTTCGTGTTCGAGCTCGACGCGTACTGCGTGAACGGCCAGGCGACCCACGAGAACGCGAGCGCCGCGGCGAGCATGTTGCCGCCGAATCGCCGCCCGACGACCACGAGGCCGAGCAGGCACAGCACATCGAAGATGATCGACGTCGCGTGCACTGCGGGAAGCGTGTCCCACTTCCCGCTCCATCCGAAGATCCAGTAGCCGGGCAGGTACGCCTCGTACGCGACCGGGCCGTACGTGTCGCCGAGCGGGTTCGCGCTCTCACAGCGGCCGTTCGTCTGAATCCGGTTACGGATCTCGCCGCTCGAGTCGGCGGGACCGCACGCGGGGCGCGAATCCTCGACGGGGAAGTGCCCGTACGGGCTCTGGCCGTGCCAGATCCTGTCGGCGCCGATGACGCCCGAGTAGCCGACGTCGATCACGTTCGACGCGCGGACGTTGAGCCCGATCCTGAAGCCGGCGGCGAAGACCGTCGCGGCCGCGAGCAGCCAGACGGGCCACACCGGCATCCCGCGCGGCGGCCGGTCCGTGCGCGCGACCCAGAGACAGCGCGCGACGAGCCACACGAGCGGCGGATACACGAGCGGCATCGCGGCGAACACGTTCCCGCGGTTGAAGAACCACAGCGACACCGAGAACGAGAGGAGCGCGAGCAGGTCGACGGTGCGGAGCGACAGCGGCCGCCGCCAGTCGACGAGTCCGATCAGGAACAGGGCGCAGAACGAGAGCCACACGCGATAGCTGTTGATCTGCGTCCCACCGAACGCGCCGGTGTAGCCGCGCGCCATCTTCCAGGCGACCTGCGGGCCCGTCCACGCCTCGACGACGGAGCCCGTGATGTCGTCGACCGTCCCGGTCGCGATCTCGCCGGCCTTGCCCGACCAGACGTCGACGGTCCACTGCCCCTTCGAGTACGTCGCCTGCGTCTGCGGATGAGGCGGGTACCGCGTCAACCAGTCGTGGACCTTCGAGTCATCGAGGAAGAAACGCGTGGCCTGCGCGGCGGTCAGCCGGGCCTTTGCGCCCGCCGTGGTCGCGGACTGCGCCAGAGGCGAGGTCACGCCGGTGCTCGTGCCCGCATGCGCCGCCGGAACCAGGACGAGCGCCGCCGCGAGCGCGAGCGTGACCCTCCTCAACGCCCGGGCGCTCCGGCTTGGCGCGTCCGGAAGGACCAGAGCTTGTTGCCGAGGAAGTTGAGCGGCGTGACGAGGATGATCGCCACCGCCTGCGAGACGAGCTTGCCCCAGTTGAGCCAGTCGAGGAACACCGCGAGCCAGAGCTGGTTGACGCCGAACGCCGCGAGCGAGACGACGTAGAAACGCATGCCCTGGAGCGCGAAGCTGCCCTTCTGTCCGGCGAACGTCCAGTGACGGTTCCACCAGTAGTTGGAGGCTGCGGAGACGACGAACGAGACGGCGGCCGCGCCGTGCGCGCCGATCCCGAGCAATGCTTTGTAGACCGCGAGGTTGATCGCGAAACCGGTCGCGCCGACGATCCCGAACTTCGCGAGCTGGATCCAGTTTGGTGGGTGGCGCAGCGCGCGCGCCGTGCGGGCGGCAACGGACAAGGCTGCGCCGGAAGTTAGCGGACGAGGGGTACGAATCGCACGGGCGAGAGCGGCCGGACGCGCGTCGTCCCGCCGCTGCGATCCACGAGGACGAGCCACTGCGCGTCGTCTCCGATCGGCAGCACCAGCCGGCCGTCGTCGGCGAGCTGATCGAGGAGCGCCGGCGGCGGCTCCGGTGCAGCGGCCGCGACGGCAATGCCGTCGAAGGGCGCCTTGTCCGGCACGCCGAGCCAGCCGTTGCCGACACGGAGCTCGACGAGATCGCCGTATCCGGCGGCGGCGAGGTTGACGCGAGCCTGCACCGAGAGCTCGGAGATCCGCTCGATCGACACGACCTCGGACGCCAGCTCCGCGAGCACCGCGGCCTGGTAACCGGACCCCGTCCCGACGTCCAGCACGCGCTCGTCGCCGTCGAGCGAGAGCGCCTGGCAGATCAGGGCGACGATGAACGGCTGTGAGATCGTCTGCCCGTGTGAGAGGGCAAGGGCTGCATCGTCGTAGGCGTGTCTCCGGTCCCGCTCGGGTACGAAGAGCTCGCGCGGCACGCGCCGCATCGCGGCGAGCACGCGCTCGTCGTGGATTCCTCGACGCGCGAGCTGCGTGCTGACCCAGTCCTTCACGCGGCAACGCCGAAGTGCGTCGCGATCAGGCTCTTCACGCCTGTGATCGATGCGGGAGGGGCGCCGAGGCCGACGGTGAGCATCGGCACCTCCGAATCGGCGGCCTCGAGCGAGCCGTGGCTGCCGCCGCCGAGATGGTGGCGGCCGGCGAGGTCGACGAACTCCCAGCCGGGCGCCGCCGAGACGATCACCTCGCCTGCGTTGGGGTTTCGGAGCGCCGCGTCTGCGCGGGCCCGTCCGTCGGGCAGCGCGTCGAGCAGCGCGAGGTCCTCGTCGCCGTCGCGGCGGGCGACCACGCGGCCGTCTTCGAGGAAGACGACGACGCCCGCGGCCGGGTCCGAGTCCAGCCGTTCGGCGACCGCCCGCGGCGTGTCGGTGTAGACCATCGCGGCGCGATTCGACGCGGTCACGAGCCCAGGCCCGACGTCGAGACGCGCGGTCCGCTCGACCTTCGACTGCCCGTGGTCGGAGCACACGATCACCGCATACCGGTCGAGGAACTCCTCTGCGCCGCCGGCGGCGTCGATCAGCGCGGCGATCGCGGCATCGCTGCGCACGAGGGCTTCGTGCGCCGCATCCGGACCGTGCGCGTGCGACGCATAGTCGTAGTCGGGGAGGTAGAAGACGAGCAGGTCGAACCCGTCGCGGGTGACGAGCCAACGGCCGACGGCGGCGGCGTACGCGTCGATGGAGCCGAGCGACCGGTTGCGCACGGCGATCGGCGCGCCTGTCGGGTCGCTCTCGTACAGCGAGTAGAAGAAGAAGCGCTCGGGCCCGTTCACCGCGGGCACGCCGGGGATCGTCGCGAGGTGGCGATGCGAGCCGCGGTAGCAGGTGATGTTGATCGCCGCGGTGGTCAGGCCCGATCCCTCGAGCGTCTCGTAGACGGTCCTGACGTTGCTGCCCAGGTGCTTCGCGTTGAGGTCGATGATCGTGTCGCGCAGCGAGCGCGCGAGGCCCGCGGCCCGCACCGCACCGAACGACGAGCCGTATTCGACGATTCGGCGCTCGCGTCGGTGCCACCAAACGAGGTGTGGGATCTCGTGCACGTCCGGATGCGAGCCGGTTGCGATCGAGGCGAGGCACACAGGGGTCAGCGACGGGAACGTCGAGGCGGCGCGCCGGTACTCGCCGTGCTCCGCGAAGCATCGGAGCGCGGGCGTGTCGGCCGCCTCGAACGCGGACGGCGTCAGGCCGTCGATCACGACCAGCACCACGGGTTTAGGGGTCTGCATCAGTCCCGCGCAAGCGTGCGCAGCCCGGCGTGACGCTCGGGTGCACGTCGGCGCAGCCGCAGTCCGAGCGCAGGCACTGCGAGCGCCTCGAGGTAGCCGAGCGCCGGCACGAACGCCAGCGCGGCCACCGCCAGCGCGGCGCCCCCGAGCAGCACCGCGGTGCCGCCGCGGGTGCCGCCGCGTCTCAGCGTGCCGGCGACGAGCGGCACCGAGCCCAGCGCGCCGCAGAGCCCTCCGGCCGCACCGCCGATCGCCTCGTCGAGCTGGCCGAAGCCGAACCCGATCGCCACCGCTGCCGCGACGGCGACCACGAGCGCGGGCAGAGCGCGGCGGAGCACCGCCGCCCCGGCGATGCCGAGCGCGGCGCCGATCCCGACGAGGATCCCGACCGTGTACCAGTCGCCCATGTGCACTCTGGGGACGGTAGCGCTACTGCGACTGCAGGCGCGCGATCACCGCGAGGGCGAACGCGGCCGCCCGCGCACCGTCGACGACGCGGTGGTCGAACGTCACGCTCACGTTTCCGACTTGCCTGACCGCAACCTCGCCGTCGCGGACGACCGGGCGTGGGGCGATGCGGTGCACACCGAGGATGCCGACCTCCGGATGGTTGATCAAAGGCGTCACGAAGAGGCCGCCGAGCTTGCCCGCGCTCGTCACCGTGAAGGTCGATCCGCGCAGCTCGGCCGGCTCGAGCCTGCCCTCCCGCGCTTTCTGCGCGAGCGCGTCGACGCCGGCCCGCAGCTCGTCGACGCTCCGCGTGTCGCAGCCGCGCACGACCGGCACGACGAGCCCCTGGTCGGTCTGCACCGCGACGCCGAGGTCGTACCGGTCGAGGTAGACGATGTCGTCTCCCTCGAGCCTCGCGTTGAGCTCCGGAAACTCCTTCAGGACCTGCGCCGTCTCGTGCAGCACCGTCGGCAGAAGCAGATCCATGTCGACGTTCGAGAAATCGCACTCCTCGACGAACGTGACGGCGGGGATCTCGCGGTGCGCGCGCGCGAGGTGGTCGGCGATCTGCCGGCGAACCCCGCGCAGCGGCTCCCGCCGCCCCTCGCCCGCAGGGGCACCGCCTGCGGCCCGCCGCACGTCGTCCTCGGTGACGCGGCCCCCCGGACCGCTCGGCGCGAGACCGGCAAGGTCGACGCCCAGCTCCTCCGCGACGCGGCGGACCAGCGGCGTGGCCTGAACCCTTGGAAACTGTTTCGACTCCTCCGGAGTCGAAACAGTTTCGTCTGCGCCGATCACCACGAGCACCGTGCCGACCGGAACGACCTGCCCCGCGGCGACGAGGATCCGCGCGACCTTCCCCGCCGCCGGCGACGGAATCTCGACCGTCGTCTTGTCGGTCTGGATCTCGACGAGCGGCTCGTCCTCGGCGACGTCGTCGCCCTCGGCGACCAGCCAGCGCGCCACCTCGCCCTCCGTCAACCCCTCACCCAGGTCGGGCAGCCTGAACTCGTACGGCATCGGCGGCGCAGGTTACCGGGGCCGCCCGACCCATGAGCCCGGCGGGACGATCAGGACGCGAAGCCCCTCACCGAACCGCCGCAGCGACACGGCGATCTCGTCGCCGGCGAGCTCCGGCGCTTCGTCACGCGGGACGTAGCCCGCCTGCAGCGTCCGGTTCTCGTTCCAGATCCCGACGGCGTTCGGATCGTGCTCGTTGTCGGGCTCGGGGACGAGCGCGAGACGCCTGCCCGGATCGAACGAGGCGTCGGCGACGGCCTCGGGCCGGAACGAGACCCCGGCGACCGCGACGACACGGATGCGCGGGTCCTCCCAGCGTACGCGCTCGCCCGTCGCCGCATCCCGCAGCTCGTAACCGCCCCCGGCGCGCTCGAGCCAGAGCCTCAGACGTTCGCTCAGATCAGCTTCCGGACCGCAGCCGACACGCGTTCGACAGACGGCATGTAGGCGTCCTCGAGCGTCCAGTAGGGATACGGCACGTCGTAGCCGGTCACGCGCAGGACGGGCCCCCGCAGGTCGAAGATGGCCTTCTCCGCGATCAGCGCCGCGAGCTCGGCACCGAACCCGGCCGTGCGCGGCGCCTCGTGCACGATGACGACTCGGCCCGTCTTTGCAACGGAACGGAGAATCGCCTGCTCGTCGAGGGGGCGCAGTGACCTGATGTCGACGACCTCGCACGAACAGTCGAGCGTGTCCGCCACGCGCTCACACACGTTCACCATCGCGCCGTACGCGATCAGCGTCACGTCCGTTCCCTCCCGCGCGATCCGCGCTCGCCCGAGCGGCACGACGTGCTCGCCCTCCGGCACGTCGCCGCGCGCGGTGCGATAGACGAGCTTCGGCTCGAAGACGACGACGGGATCCGGATCGCGGATCGCTGCCGTGAGGAGCCCCTTCGCATCCGCCGGTGTCGACGGGATCGCGACCTTGATCCCCGGCGTGTGCACGTAGTACGCCTCGGGGGAGTCGTCGTGGAGCTCGGGTGCGCGCACGCCGCCCCCGTACGGCATCCGGATCGTGATCGGAAACTCCATCCGGCCGCCGGAGCGCCAGCGGTAGCGGCCCACGTGCGTGATCAGCTGGTCGAGGCACGGGTACGAGAAGGCGTCGTACTGCATCTCGCAGACGGGCCGCCACCCGGCCATGCACAGACCGACGGCGCCGCCGAGGATGCCGGCCTCGGCGAGCGGCGTGTCGACGCAGCGCTCGGGACCGAAGCGCTCGCGCAGCCCCGCGGTCGCGCGGAACACCCCGCCGGCGCGTCCGACGTCCTCGCCGAGGACGAGCACGTTCTCGTCGCGCGCGAGCTCGACGCGGAGCGCGTCGTTCACGGCCTCGACGAGAGTGAGCTCAGCCATCGCGCAGGCTCGACGGCGGGTCGACATAGGCGTGGTCGAAGAGCAGCGACTCGTCGCCCGGAGGCTCGGCCTCGGCCGCTGCGATGCCGGCGCGAAGCGCGTCCTCTGCCTCGCGGCGGACCGACTCCACCTGCGCGTCGCCGAGGACACCCAGGCGCTCCAGGAACCGCTCGAAGCGCCCGACACACTCTCGCGCCCGCTCCTCCTCCACGCGCGCCTGGTCGATGTACGCGCGGGGGTCGTCCGCAGTCGCGTGCGGCGCCGCGCGGTAGTGCACGGCCTCGATCAGCGTCGGGCCCCCGCCGGTGCGGGCACGCTCGACGGCCTCCCGCGCTGCGTCGTACACCGCGAGCACGTCGAGCCCGTCGACACGCACGCCGGGGATGCCGTAGCCGACCGCCTTGTCGGCGAGCGACTCCGCGCGCGTCTGCGCATCGAGCGGTGTCGAGATCGCCCAGTGGTTGTTGTTGCAGACGAACACCGCGGGCGCACCCATGACGGCGGCGAGGTTGATCCCCTCGTGGAACGAGCCCTCGCTCGTCGCGCCGTCGCCGAAGAAACACATCGCGACCCCGGCTTCGCCCCGAAGCTTCTTACCCCACGCGAGCCCGGCAGCGTGCGGCACGTGCGTGCCGATGGGGACGCAGATCGACGCGACGTTCCAGTCCGCGGGGTTCCACCAGCCCGACGGATGGCCGCGCCACCACTGCAGGACCGTCTCCACGGGCATCCCGCGCAGCAGGCCGATCGCCGACTCCCGGTACGACGGAAAGATCCAGTCCTCGTCGCGCAGCGGGTACGTGGCTCCGACCTGGATCGCCTCGTGGTTCCAGAAGATCGCGTACGTGCCGATCCGGCCCTGGCGGTGATACACCACCGAGCGCTCGTCGTACGTCCGCAGCAGGATCATGCGGCGGTACAGCTCGAGGAGGTCGGTCTCCGCGAGACCCGCCGGCACCGTGTCGCCGTCGAGGACGCGGCGGAGCTCGGGCATCACCTGGGCCATGGCGGGGCGCAGGGTACCGCCCCCTTACTACACAAGGACGGAAACCGCGTCGCGCTGCGCCTCGAACACGGCCGTCTCGACGTCCCCGAGATCCTCACCGTCCGCCTGCAGTGGGAGCGGACGGTCGCAGCGCACCTCGATCCGGTCGAGGTTGTGCATGTTGAACATGTCGCGGATCTTCGGCTTCCCCCTGATCAGGTAGCGGAGCACGCCGGGGACGGCGGCCGGGCGGATCCACATCGGCGCGACGAGGTCGATGCCCAGCTCGAACTGCGCGTCCGGCGCGACGTGGAGCGGCACCGGGCCCGCATACGTGTACGGGTCGCCGTTCGCGACGAGGACGAACGCCGCGCGGCCGACACCGACGATCTCGAGCTGGGGATCCCACCGGCCGCGGCGCTCGAGCAGCATCCGCATGACCATCCGCGCGAACGCGCGGTCGCTGGGGCGCACACCGCCGGGCCCGCGCCCGAGCCCGTCGAGCCTGCGCACGGCCTCGGCGTCGAAGCCGATCCCCGCCGAGAAGCAGAACCGGCGCCCGTTGACGATGCCGAGACTGATCCGGCGGGTGCGGTCGTTCGCGAGCGCGTCTCCCACGATGCGCGCGGCCGAGACCGGATCGCGGGGAAGCCCGAGCGCGCGGGGCAGCACGCTCGTGCCGCCGCCGGGCAGGAAGCCGAACGGCACGGTCCCGTCGACGCCGTTCAGCGCTTCGTTGTACGTGCCGTCACCCGAGAAGACGACGATCGCGTCGGCATCGGGCTCCGCGGCCGCTGCGAGCTCCGTCGCGTGACCGGGCCGCTGCGTGAATCGGGTCTCGACCTCGGCGTGCTCCCCGAGCACGTTCTCGACAGCTGCGACCCGCCGCCACGTCACCTGCGTCGAATAGGGGTTGACGATCAGGACGGCCCGCCTCACCGTGCCGAGTATGCCGTCCCGCACCGCCCTGATCGTGCCGGTTCCGGGAGCCGACGAGCTCGTCGTCGACGGGCCTCCCGGCGTGGGCGCGCACGTCACGGTGCTCGCGTGGTTCCTCGATCCGGCGAACGTGGACGAGACGGCGATCGCAGACGTGCTTGCACCGTTCCCGGCGTTCGCGTTCGAATTGGACAGCGTCGGGCACTTCGCCGACGGGACGACGTGGCTGCACCCGGAGCCCTCGCAGCCGTTCGCCGACTTGACGAACGCCGTCTGGCGGCGCTGGCCCGAGTGCCCGCCGTACGGCGGGCTCCACGACGCGGTGGTCCCGCATCTCACGATCGCGACGGCACCCGTCGACGTCGACGCGGTGCTGCCGATCCGCTGCCGCGCGACCGAGGTGCACCTGCTTCAAGAGGACGCGGGCGGTGTCTTCCGTGTCCGCCGACGCTTCCCGCTTCAGGGCGTCGCGTAGCCGCGCATGCCGTCGAGCAGGGCGCCGTACATGCGGTCGGCGAGCTCGTCCGTGTCGGCGCCGGGCTTCAGCCACGTGTACGCCCAGTTGGCCGCGGAGAGAAAGAGCAGCGCGGCGGTGGCGACATCGAGGTCGGTGCGCAGCTCACTCGCCTCGACACCGTCCCGGAAGAGCTCGCGAACGCGCTCCTCGTAGCGGCGGCGTTCGGCGACGAAACGGTCGCGCCGCTCGCCCGACAGGAAGCGCCACTCGCGCACGAACACGGTCGCGACGTCGAGCTGGCCCGCCACCACCGCGAGGTGCGCGCGGAGGGCGAGCCGGATGCGCTCCGCCGCGGAGCCCGTCTCCGGAACCGCGTCGAGCGCCGCATGGAACGCGGCGGCGCCGCCCGAGGCCGCGTCCCACAGCAGGTCCTCCTTGGAGGAGATGTGGTGGTAGAGCGACGGCTTCTGCATGCCGAGCGCCTCGGCGAGGTCGGCGAGCGAGGTTCCCTGGTAGCCGCGCTCGGCGAAGAGCCGCGCGGCGGTCCGGGTTAGCTCGTCGCGCTTGGCGGACACTAGAATGGAGAGACTAACGAACGGTCGGTAGGGAGGTTGTGCCCGTGGATGCCCGCAGCGAGGAGTTCCTGGCGTACATCCAGTCCGGAGGCCAGGTCGAAGCCGGGGACTGGATGCCCGACGAGTACCGGCAGAAGCTCGTCAAGTTCATCGAGATGCACGGCAACAGCGAGCTGATGGGCGTGCTGCCCGAGAGGGAGTGGATCCTCAAGGCGCCGACCCTGCAACGGAAACTGGCGCTCACCGCGAAGGTGCAGGACGAGGTCGGGCACGCGCAGCTGATCTACCGCGTCGTCGAGGACCTCGGCAAGCCGCGCGACGCGTGCCTCGCCGACCTCGTCTCCGGCAAGGCGAAGTTCCACAACGTGTTCCACTATCCGACGCTCTCGTGGGGAGACGTCGGCGTCATCGCGTGGCTCGTCGACGCGGCCGCGATCATCTCCCAGAAGGCGCTGCTCAAGTGCTCGTACGCGCCGTACGCGCGGATCATGAAGAAGATCTGCTGGGAGGAGTCGTTCCACATCCTCCACGGCCGCGACGTCGTGCTCGCGATGATGACCGGCACCGACGCGCAGCGTGAGCTGGTGCAAGAGGCGCTGACCAGGTGGTGGCCGCCGCTGATGCAGTTCCACGGCAACCCGATCCCCCGTGACGAGGACCCGATGTACGTCTGGCGGATCAAGTCCCAGGGCAACGAGGAAGCGCGCCAGCAGTTCCTCGACGGATACGTGTCGCAAATCTGGGAGCTCGGACTGACGGTCCCCGACCGCGCACTGCGGCGGAGAGACGACGGCGTCTGGGAGTACACGGAGCCGGACTGGGACGAGCTGAAGAGCGTCGTCACCGGTCACGGGCCGCGCTCGCAGGAACGCCTCGCCTTCCGTCGCCGGCTGCTCGACCAGGAGGAGTGGGTGCGCGAGGCGGTGCTCGCGGCGTGACAGTCGTAGGCTCGACGGAGACCGGAAAGGAGCGGAGGTGCCGGCTTTGCCGGCGCCGGAGCGGATGATCTACGAGGTGTTCCGGCAGGAGAAGAAGGGGCAGCCGTTCCAGCACGCGGGCTCGCTCATCGCGCCCGATGCCGCCTTCGCCGAGGCGTGGGCGCGCGAGCAGTACGGTCGCCGCGGCGAGTCGGCGGCGCTCTGGCTCGTCCCGCGGGACGCCGTGCACGAGGTCGTCGACTGGGCGGACGAGTTCGACCTCAAGTACCGGCGTGTCGACGGCTATTCGATCAAGGCGCGCTTGTTGGAAGCGCGGCAACGCGCTTCCGACAACTACTCAGAAGAGACGGGCGCATCGGCGGCGTAGGCTTGACGGAGCCGCAAGAGCACAGCGGGCGGGCACAACTGCTGCTTGAGCTCGCCGACGACGAGCTGATCGTCGGCTGGCGCGACTCGGAATGGACGGGCATCGCGCCGACGCTGGAGGAGGACGTCGCGTTCTCGTCGATCGCGCAGAACGAGATCGGCCATGCGCGCGCGCTGTACGAGCTCGCCGCGATCGAGCTCGGCACCGACGCCGACGCGCTCGCGTTCGACCGGCAGCCGGCCGAGTACCGGTGTGCGCCGCTCGTCGAGCTCCACTTGCTCGACTGGGCGCACACGATCGCGCGCCGCTACCTCTACGAAGAGGCCGACCGTGTGCGGATCGAGGCACTGAAGTCGTCGGACGACGCGGAGCTCGCCGGGCTGGCGGCGAAGATCGACCGCGAGGAGGTGTACCACCGGCTGCATGCCGAGCTGTGGGCCGCCCGCCTCCGTGAGGAGCCGCGCTTCCGCGACGCCGTCGCGGAGCTCTGGCCGTACGCGCTGGGCGTGCTGCCCGAGGAGCTGCGCCCCGAGCTCGCGCGCCGCGTCGGGCTCGAACCGGCTGGTAGCAGTCTGCTACAAGCGGCGGAGCGAGGCCGGCACACGCCCGAGCTCTCGGAGCTGTGGGGCGAGATGACGGAGGTGCGGCGCTCCGCGCCGGGCGCGCAGTGGTGACGGCCGCGCAGGTCTGGGAAGCGCTCGACGAGATCCCCGACCCGGAGATCCCGGTGATCTCGCTGGTCGAGCTCGGCGTGATCCGCGACGTCGCCGTCGCCGACGGCCGCGTGCGCGTCGACTTCACGCCCACGTTCCTCGGCTGTCCGGCGCTCGAGGCGATGCAGCGGGCGCTCGCCGCGAAGGTGGAGGAGCTCGGTTGTGAACCGGACGTGCGTGTGATCACGGACGACTCGTGGACGACGGACCGCATCTCGCCGGCCGCACGGGAGAAGCTGCGCGCGGCGGGCTTTGCGCCGCCGGTGCCGCGCGCGGCGGGTGCGACGACACTCGTGCAGCTGCAGTCGCACGTCTTCCGGTGTCCCTATTGCGGCTCGACGGAGACGCGGCTCGAGAACATCTTCGGGCCGACTCCGTGCAGGTCGCTCCGCTGGTGCGACAGCTGCCGCCAGCCGTTCGAGCAGTTCAAGACGATCTGACGCGCGGCGGCCACGTCGCACCCACGGGCTAGAGTCCTCGCGTGGCGCAGATCCGCATCCTGTACTGCCCCGTCTGAGACGGCTACGACCGGCGGGCCGCGAGTCTCGTGGCCGAGTTGAACGGGACGGGCCACATCGCCGAGATGAGGGAGGGCGAGCGCAGCCAGTTCGACGTGTTCGCCGACGGCGGGCTCGTTTTCTCGAAGCAGAGCGAGGGCCGCTTCCCCGAGCTCGCGGACCTGCTCGCGAAGCTTTAACCCGCCAGCGTGGGGTACCGGTCGGTGAGCAGCAGGACGTACGCCGCCGTCTGCGCCTGGAAGCGGAGGCAGTAGGCGATCAGGTCGCGGAGGCCCTGCGGCGTCCGGGCGGTGATCATCGCGGCGAACCACGCGAGCACGGCGCACACCTCGGCGACGATGCCGAGCACGTACGCGAGCAGGTACGCGGGGACGACGAGCACGATCCGGAAGAACGTGCGCCATCGCTGCTGGGGTCGCGGCGCCGCGATGGCGAGGTCGACCGGATACGTCCCGAACCAGCCGCGGAAACCCGGGAACGGCTCCGCGACCAGGTAGACGTACGCCATCACGTGCACCCAGTAGCGCAGTGCGCGCGACAGCCACGCGTGGAGGTCGTCCGGCAGCCGCCCGAGCACGAGTGCGGCGGCCCATCCGACGACGGCCACGGGGACGATGAGCACCTCCCAGAGCCCCAGCACGACGAGGTGCGGGACCGCGAGCAGCAACCGGAAGGCGGCGGTCAGCCGCCAGCGCTGCAGGTCGTCGTTCAGCACGAGGCTCACGGGATGGGTCTCGCGCGGGAGACCGGTGAACGCCGCCTCGCGTTTCTCGAGGAACGCCGCGACACCCTCGCCGAAGTCGTGCGTCTTCGTCAGCTCCGACTGCGCCGCCGCTTCGAGCTCGAGCTGCGCGGGCAGGGTCGTCGTTTCGGCGATGTCCAGGAGGCGCTTCGTCTGCCACACGGCACGCGTCGGCAGGCCGGCGAAGTAGTGCCCGACCTCGTGCATCCGCTCGACGAGCTCGGCGGCCGGGACGACCTCCGAGACGAGACCGAGCTCGCGCGCCTCCTCCGCCCTCAGCCTCCGGCCGGTGGTCAGCCATTCGAATGCGCGCGCGGTGCCGAGCAGGCGCCGTGCGAACCAGGTGCCGCCCGAGTCCGGGATGAGCCCGATCGAGATGAACGCGGGTACGAACGACGCGGCGTCCGAGGCGATTCGCACGTCGCAGGCCAGCGCGAGTGACAGGCCGGCGCCCGCTGCAGGGCCGTTGACCGCCGCGATCACCGGCTTCTCGAGCGCTCGGATCGCGAGGACGTTGCGGTGGTAGTTCCGCCGCAGGTTGGCGGCGACGTCGCCCGCGCCGGGCTTGAACTCCTGCAAGTCCTGCCCGACGCAGAAACCGCGGCCCGCGCCGGTGATCAGCACGGCGCGGATCGCCTGATCACTCGCTTGCTCGAGCGCGGCGAAGAGCGCAGCATGTGTCGCCGCGTTCAGCGCGTTCAGGACGTCCGGGCGGTTGAGCGTGATGGTGAGCACCGCGCCGTCGCGGCTGACGTCGACCTCGGCCACGACGGCAACCCTATTCGACTCGCTACCGTCGTTCGTCGTGGCTTTGCGGTTCGTGGTCGACGAGCAGGAGGCGCTGGATGCGTACTCACGCGCGGTGATCGCGGTCGCGGAGCGGCTCGCGCCGTCCGTCGCCAACCTGCGGAGCTCACGGGGCGGCGGCAGCGGCGTCGTCATCACGGGCGACGGATTTCTCGTGACGTCCGCGCACGTCGTCGAGCGCACCCGGCGCGTGCACGCCTCGTTCGTCGACGGCCGCGAGGTCGAGGCGGAGGTGATCGGCTCCGACCCGTACTCGGATCTTGCGGTGCTGCGCGCGCACGCCGACGACCTGCAACCGGCCGAGCTCGGCGACGCCACGGCGCTCCGCGTCGGCCAGCTCGTCGTCGCCATCGGCAACCCGAACGGATTCGCCGGCTCGGTGACCGCCGGCGTCGTCTCCGCGCTCGGGCGCTCGCTGCCGACGCGGGCGGGCCGCATCGTCGACAACGTGATCCAGACGGACGCGGCGCTCAACCCCGGCAACTCGGGCGGGGCCCTTGCCGACGGCCGAGGGCGGGTCGTGGGCATCAACACTGCCGTTGCCGGCGTCGGGCTCGGCCTCGCCGCGCCGATCGACGAGACGTCGCGCCGCATCATCGGGACGCTCATGACCGAGGGTCGCGTCCGTCGCGCATATCTCGGCTTCGGGGGCGGCAGCCGGCCGCTCCCGCCGAGGCTCGCACGCGAGCTCGGCCGCGACGCGGGGATCGAGGTCGTCGAGATCGTCCCCGACTCGCCGGCCGCGGCGGCCGGCCTCCGGGCCGAGGATCTGATCGTCGCGGTGGACGGCACCGCGGTCGCGCGGGTAGACGAGTTGCAGCGCCTCATGGTCGGCGACCGGATCGGCTCGACGGTCGTGCTCGACGTGTTGCGCGGCGGGCGGCGGATCGAGCTGCGCCTCGTGCCCGTCGAGCTGTCGCTCTAGAGTCCGGTTCGTGAAGGGGTACGAGGCCTTTCCGAGCCTCGAGCTCGACCGTCCCGCGGCGAACGTGCTGCGGCTGACGCTGCGCGCGGCGGGCAGACTCAACGCCGTCGGGGCCGACGCCCATCGGGAGCTCGCAGGGATCTGGCAGGCGGCCGCAGCCGACGACGAGACACGCGTCGTGCTCGTCCGAGGTGCAGACGGCGCGTTCAGCGCGGGCGGCGACCTCGATCTCGTGCTCGAGATGGCGGGCGATTACGCGACACGACTCCGCGTCTTCCACGAGGCCCGCGACCTCGTCTACAACATCCTCGACTGCCCGAAGCCGATCGTGTCGGCGATGACCGGGCCTGCCGTGGGCGCGGGCCTCGCGGTCGGGCTGCTCGCCGACATCTCCATCGTCACGCCGTCCGCGCGCATCCTCGACGGCCATACCAAGCTCGGCGTCGCCGCAGGCGATCACGCGGTGATCATCTGGCCGCTGCTCTGCGGGCTCGCGAAGACGAAGTACCACCTGCTACTGGACGAGCCCGTCGACGGCGTCGAAGCGGAGCGCATCGGACTCGTCTCGCTCTGCGTCCCCGAAGACGACCTGGAGCAGCGAGCGCTCGCCGTCGCGGCGCGACTCGCGGAGGGCGCGCAGACCGCGATCCGCCACACGAAGCTCGCGCTGAACAACTGGTTGCGGGCGGCAGGTCCCGCGTTCGACGCGTCGCTCGCGCTCGAGTTTCTGGACATGAGCGGCCCGGACGTGCACGAGGGTGTCGCGGCCGTACGCGAGAAGCGGAAGCCCGGCTTCTAGTCGACTTCGGCGAACTCGACGCTGAAGCGAACGCCCAGCTCCATGCCGTCCTTGCCGGTCGCGATGAACTCCGGTGACCGCGCCGCCGTCTTGAACGCCTCCATGTCCGCCCACTCGAACTCGGCGTAGTAGCGGTGGATGGGCTCGCCCAGCGGCGCGCCGAACACACGGCCGTGACGGAACGTCACACCGGGAACCTGCCGGCAAAGCTCGGCGTGCTTCTCGTAGCGGGCCGGGTCGGGCTCCGCGTCGTAGAGTACGAGCGCTCTGATCACCTCACTCCTCCGTCGGGAGAAAGGAGACTATCCATGGCCGGAAGCATCGTTCACTACGAGGTCCCCGCCGCTGACGTCGACCGTGCAGTCGGCTTCTGGGGGAACCTCTTCGGCCTGAGCATCGGCGAGAGCATGATGCCGGACTTCCAGTACCGGATGTTCCAGACCGGCGAAGGGGAAGGCGGCGCGATCATGCAATCGGAGAATCCGGGCAGCGGCCTCGTCGTCTACCTCAACACGGACGACATCGACGCGACGGTCGCGAAGGTCCGCGAGCTCGGCGGCACAGCCGACGACAAGAAGCCCGTCCCGAGCTTCGGCTGGTTCGCGGCCTGCAAGGACACAGAGGGCAACAGCTTCAGCCTCTGGCAGAGCGACGCGAACGCGGCGTGACGCCGCTCGCGATCGTCCTCGCGACGGTTGCCGGTCTCGCAGGATCTGTCCAGGTCGCCGTCATGGGCCGGTTCGGCGGCCGGATCGGCGTGCTCGAGGCGCTCACGTTCTCGACCGGCGTCCAGCTCGTGTTCGCCGTCGCGCTGCTGCTGGCCGCGCGCGGCGGCATCGGCGGGCTGGGCCACCTGGGGCGGACGCCGGGGTGGATGTGGATCGGCGGGCTGATGGGCCTGACGGTCGTGACGGCGATCACGTTCGCGCAGCCGCGCATCGGCGCCACCGCGACGATCGGGATCCTGATCGCGGGGCAGCTCGTGATGGGCGCGGTGATCGACCGATACGGCCTGTTCGGCGTCGACCGGATCGCGATCTCGACGCCGCGCGCCGCCGGAATCGTCCTTCTGGGAATCGGAGCGGGGCTCTCACTCGTTCGCTAAAGAGTGAGTCATGCGGCCAAGACGTGGACCGCGCTCGTCACGGTCTATGTCGTCTGGGGATCGACGTACCTCGGCATCGCGATCGCGCGGGAGACGATCCCGTCGCTCTTCGCCGCGTCCACGCGCTTCATCGTGGCGGGCGCGCTGATGGCGATGATCGTCCGCGCACGCGGCGGGTCGCTGCGCATTCCCGCCCGGGAGCTCGCGACGTGTTTGCTCGTCGGCTGCCTGCTTCCCGTGGCAAACGCAGTGGTGTTCTTCGCGGAAGGGACGATCTCGACGGGTCTCGCGTCGCTGCTGATCGCGTCGGTGCCGCTGTGGATCGCGCTGTTCCGTGTCGCCGCGCGCGAGCGACTCCCCCGGCAGCTGCTCCTCGGCGTCGGGATCGGGTTCGCAGGCGTTGCCGTTCTGGCGCAGCCGTCCGGAAGCGCGAAGCTCGCCGGGATCGGGTTGAGCGTGCTCGCGGCGGTGATGTGGGCGACAGGCTCGGTTGTCTCGGCGCGGCTGAGATTGCCCGCGGACCCGTTCACGGCGACGACGTACGAGATGCTCGGCGGAGGCCTGGTGATGCTCGTCCCGTCCCTCTTCACCGTGCATCACCTCGCGCCGTCGGCCGGCTCGATCGGCGGCTGGGTGTATCTCGTCCTGGTCGGCTCGATCGTCGGCTACACCACGTATGTCTGGCTGCTTTCGAACGCGCCGCTCGGGCTCGTGTCGACGTACGCGTACGTGAACCCGATCGTTGCGATCACGCTCGGCGTGCTGTTCCACGGCGAGCACCTGAGCTGGCGCCTGCTGACCGGCGCGGCGGTGGTCGTCGCGGCGGTCGCCCTCGTCGTCCGCCGCGAGCCTGCGGGGACGCCCCGCGCGGAGCTAGAGGCAGATGTCGTCCGGCGTGACCGGGACGCGGTTGAGCTCGCGGCCGGTCGCCGCGCGTAACGCGGAGACGATTGCCGCCGTCGAGACGACGGTCGGCGGCTCGCCGACGCCCTTGACGCCGTAGGGCGCGTCGGGCTCGGGGTCCTCGATCAGCACCGACTCGACCGGCGGCATGTCGAGCGCGGTCGGGATCAGGTAGTCCGTGAAGCTCGCGTTCGTGATCAGGCCGCCGTGCGTCTTGATCTCCTCCATCAGCGCGAGGCCGAGGCCCTGCGCGGTGCCGCCTTCGATCTGCCCCTCGACCTGCTGCGGGTTCACGGCCTTGCCGATGTCCTGCGCCGTGCCGATCCAGACCACGCGGGTCAGCCCGAGGTCGACGTCGACCTCCGCGACGACCTTCATCGCGTTGACCGCGAACGCGACGTGCGCTCGCTCGCCGGTGATCTGACCGGTCTCCGGGTCGAGCGGCGTCGTCCGCGGATGGCGGTACACGCGCTCGACGTCCACCTCCACCCCGTCGCCGAGTCGCACGCGCTCCTCGAGCGCGGCGCGGCAGGCGTCCCGCACGGCGCCCGCCGCCATCCACGTCATGCGGGAGGCGGAAGCCGAGCCTGCCGATTCGACGGTCGCCGTCTGAACCGGGGCGAGCCGGACGTCGTCGATGCCGAGCTCGGTTCTCGCGACCTGCAGGATCACTCCCGTCACCCCTTGGCCGACCTCAGCCGCGGCGCAGTGCACCTCCGCCGAGCCGTCCTCGAGCAGCCGTACGCGCGCCGCGCAGTAATCGTCGAAGCCCTCGGAGTAGCCGATGTTCTTGAACCCGACGGCGAAGCCGACGCCGCGCCGGACTCCTTCGCCGTGGGTGGTGTTGCCCGCCCCGCCCGGAAGACGGATCGGCTCGCGCGGCAGCTCTTCGGGCGGCGGCGGCTCGAGAGCGGCCGCCTCCCTGATGACGTCGGCGACGGGCAGCGAGCCGGTGATGGGCTGCCCGGTCGGGAGCCTGTCGCCCGGCGCGAGCGCATTGAGCAGCCGCAGCTCGACCGGATCGATGTCGAGGAGTGCGGCCAGCTTGTCCATCTGCGCCTCGGTCGCGAAGCAGGACTGGACGGCGCCGAAGCCGCGCATCGCGCCGCACGGCGGGTTGTTGGTGTACACGCCGGTCGACTCGATCAGCGCGTTCGGGACGCTGTAGGGGCCGGGCGCGAACGAGGCGGCGTTCGACACGACCGCGGTCGTGCTCGATGCATACGCGCCGCCGTCGAGCAGGATCCGCATCCGCACGCAGACGAGACGGCCGTCGCGCGTCGCCCGGTGCTCTGCCCAGATCCGCGCGGGATGCCGGTGCACGTGGCCGGTGAACGACTCCTCGCGGTTGTAGACCATCTTCACGGGGCGGTTCGCCGCGAGTGCGAGGAGCGCACCGTGGATCTGCATCGAGAGATCCTCACGTCCCCCGAAGGCGCCGCCGACGCCGCCGAGATGGATCCGTACCTGCTCGAGCCGCAGACCGAGACACGGGGCGACCTGTGCACGGTCGACGTGCAGCCACTGCGTGGCCACGTAGATGTCGACGCCGCCCTCGCCGTCGGGAACCGCAAGCCCCGACTCGGGCCCGAGGAAGGCCTGATCCTGGATGCCGAGCTCGTAGAAGCCGTCGACGGAGACGTCTGCCTGCGCATCGGGGTCGCCGTGCGCGATCCGGATGTGCCTGACGACGTTGGGTCGGCCGTCCTCGAGGTAGCCGTGTCCGCGCGTCGGCCCCTCGGGGTGCAAGTCCGGCCCGTCGAGCGCGCGTTCCATGTCGGCCACCGGCTCGAGCGGCTCGTAGTCGACGCGGATGCGCTCTGCCGCACGCCGCGCCTGCTCCGGATGATCGGCGGCGACGAGCGCCACGGGCTCGCCGAAGTAGAGAACGCGGTCCGCGGCGAGCACGGGCTGGTCGGCGAACTCGAGACCGTACGTCTTCTGGCCGGGCACGTCCTGATGGGTGAGGACGGCATGCACGCCGGGCATCGTCACCGCAGCTGCGACGTCGATCGCGCGAATCCGCGCGTGCGCGTGCGGGCTCCGTAGCGTGTGGCCCCACAGCATCCCGGGCGCGGACAGGTCGCTCGCGTACGCGAACTCGCCCTTCACCTTCGGCGGCGCGTCGAGCCGTGGGACGAGATCGCCGACACGTCCCAGCTGGAGCGTTCTCGCCTGCCTCGTCTGGGTCACGACGCGGCCGCCCGCACCGCGTCGAAGATCTTCGCGTACCCCGTGCAGCGACAGAGGTTGCCGGAGAGCGCCTCCCGAATCTCGTCGTCCGACGGCTGCGGGCTCCTCCGCAGGAGATCCACGGTCGCGACGACGAGTCCCGGCGTGCAGAAACCGCACTGGACGGCGCCCGCGTCGACGAACGCCTGCTGGACCGGGTGGAGCTCGTCCTCCGACGCCAGGCCCTCGACGGTCGTGACCTCGTGGCCGTCCGCCTGCGCGGCCAGCACGAGGCAGGCACACACGAGCGTCCCGTCGAGCAGCACCGAGCACGACCCGCACTCTCCCTGCTCGCACGCGTTCTTCGAGCCCGGAAAGCCGAGCTTCTCCCGGAGCGCATAGAGGAGCGACTCGCCTTCCCAGCAGTCGGCCTCGCGCACCTCTCCGTTGACGCTCACCGTGATCCTCACGCCAGCACCCGCTTCAACGCACGCTCTGTCAGGACCCGCAGGGCGTGACGGCGATAACGCTCGGTGCCGCGGACGTCCTCGATCGGCGATGCGGCGGAGACCACCTGCTCCGCGAACGTCTCCGCATCCTCCCGCGGCGCGCGTACGAGGACCGGGCGGGGCGACGCAGAGCCGAACGATGCGCGCAGCTCGCCGTCGACGGCGGACACCGCGAGGGAGACGACCGCGATCACCATCGCATTGCGCGGTCCGATCTTCATGAACGTCTGCTGGGCCCCGGAGGGCTCGACGACGACGGCGGTGATCAGCTCGTCCGCCTCGAGCACGTTGCGTTTCACGCCGGTGACGAACTCCGCAAGCGGGACGAGGCGCGTGCCGCGCACGGAGGCGCATTCGACGTGCGCTTCCTCGACGACGAGCGGCGGCAGCGCGTCGCCCGCAGGGGAGGCCGTGCCGAGATTGCCGCCGATCGTGCCGCGGTTGCGGATCTGCGGCGAGCCGACCGTGCGCGATGCCTCGGCGAGCGCCGGCAGGAGCTCGGAGATCTCACCCTGCATCGCCTCGGTGTACGTCAGTCCCGAGCCCAGGCGGAGCGTGCCGTTCTGCCGCGTCCAGCCGCGGAGCTCGGCGACCTCGTTGAGGTTCAGCAACGCGGCGGGCCGCAGGCGGTCGAAGTTCACAGCGACCATCACGTCGGTCCCGCCCTGGACCGGCACGGCGTGAGGATGCTCGGCCTTCGCGTGCAGCGCCTCGTCGAGCGTGGTCGGGGTTAGGACGTCCACGGCCGAACTGTACGGTTCTCACGCAGTGTCTTCAGTCCTTTCGAGGCGGCTTGCGGTGGCGCGCGGCGACGTGCCCGCCGACCTCGTCGTCCGCGGCGCACAGGTGCTTTCGGTGTTCACGCGCGAGTGGCTCGACACGGATGTCGCAATCGTCGACGGCTGGGTCGCCGGGCTCGGCGAATACGAGGGCCTCGAGACGCTCGAGGCGTCGGGACGCTGGGTCGTCCCGGGCTTCATCGACGCGCACATGCATCTCGAGTCGTCGAAGCTGCTCGTGGACGAATTCGCGCGGCTCGTGCTTCCGTTCGGGACGACCGCCGTCGTCGCCGATCCACACGAGATCGCAAACGTGCTCGGCACGGACGGCGTCCACTGGCTGCTCGACGCGACTGCGGGGCTGCCGCTCGACGTCTACTTCATGGCGTCGTCGTGCGTGCCGGCCTCCCACTTCGAGTCGCCGCGCCGCGCGCTCACACCGGGCGATCTCGATGCGCTGCTTCGGCGGCGGCGCGTCCTCGGCCTCGCCGAGATGATGAACTTCCCCGGCGTCGTCGCCGGTGCGCCGAGCGAGCTGGAGAAGCTCGAGCTCGCGGAGCACGTCGACGGCCACGCGCCCGGCGTCCTCGGCCGCGCGTTGAACGCGTACGCCGCCGCCGGGATCCGTTCCGACCACGAGGCGTACACCGCCGACGAGGGCCGTGAGCGTCTGCGCGCCGGCATGTGGCTGCTGATTCGCGAGGGGTCTGCGGCGCGGAACCTGCGGGCACTGCTGCCGTTGCTGGCGGAGTACGGCCCCGGCCGCATCGCCTTCTGCACCGACGACCGGGAGCCGGAGCACATCGCCGACGAGGGCCACATCAACTCCATGGTGCGCGATGCCGTCGCGGCGGGGATCCCGCCCGAGGACGCGCTCGTGTGCGCCACGCTCAACCCTGCGACCTGGCACGGGCTCCAGCAGCTCGGCGCCGTCGCACCCGGCTATCGCGCGGACCTGCTCGTACTGCGGGACCTCGAGCGTTTCGTGCCGGAGACGGTCCTGAAGAACGGCGCCCCGGTTCAGGAGTTCCCCCGGGCCGAGGTCCCCGACTGGGTACGGCAGACGGTCCGCGTCGGCGCGCTCGGGCCGGAGATGTTCCGCGTCCCGTGGACCGACGGCCGGGCCCGCGTGATCGGGATCGTTCCGGGACAGATCGTCACGGAAGCGCTCGCGGACGAGCCGCGCCGCCACGCGGGCGAGGCCGTGGCCGATGCCGGGCGCGACCTCGCGAAGATCGCGGTCGTGGAGCGCCATCTGGGGACAGGGCGAGTCGGTCTCGGCTTCGTACGCGGCTTCACGCTCCAGCGCGGCGCGATCGCGTCGAGCGTCGCTCACGACGCGCACAACCTCGTCGTCGTCGGGATGAACGACGCATCGATGGCCGCGGCGGTGAGACGCCTCGCCAACCGCGGCGGAGGCATCGTCGTCGTCGACGGTGCGGAGGTGCTCGCAGAGCTGCCGCTCCCGATCGCCGGGCTCCTGTCGGACGCACCGCACGACGTCGTGGTCGAACGCTCGAGGCAGCTGATCGAGGCCGCGCGCGAGCTCGGCTGCACGCTCGAGTCCCCGTTCCAGCATCTCGCGTTCCTCGCCCTGAGCGTCATCCCGTCGCTCAAGCTGACGGACCGCGGCCTGGTGGACGTCGACCGCTTCGAGCTGGTGCCGCTGGAGCTGGACGCGTGATTCTCGGCAACGCGCACGTCGTGACGATGGACGATGCCGGCACGGAGCACGAGCCCGGCTGGATCCGTGTCGAGGACGGACTGATCGCCGAGATCGGCGCGGGCGATCCGCCCGAGCCGTTCGACGACCTCCACCGGGCGGTGGTCACACCGGGCCTCGTCAACACGCACCACCACCTGTACCAGACCCTCACGCGCGCCCGGGCGCAGGAGGCCGATCTCTTCACGTGGCTCAAGACGCTCTACCCCGTGTGGGCGCGGCTCGACGACGAGATGGAGTACGCGGCCGCGCGCGCGGGCCTCGCCGAGCTCGCGTTGTCGGGCTGCAGCACCGTCTTCGACCATCACTACGTGTTCCCCCGCGGCGTCTCGGGGCTCGTCGAGGCGGAGATCCGCGCCGCAACGGAGCTCGGCATCCGCATCGTCGCCTCGCGAGGGTCGATGGATCTCGGCGAGTCCGACGGCGGCCTTCCTCCGGACTCGCTCGTGGAAGACGTCGACGACGTGCTGGCCGACACCGAGCGCCTGCACGGCCTCGCCGACGGCACCTCAGTTCAGGTGGCCGTCGCGCCGTGCTCGCCCTTCTCGGTCACGACCCGCCTGATGGAGGAGTCGGCCGCACTGGCACGGCGGCTCGGCGTGCCGCTGCACACGCATCTCGCCGAGACGGTCGAGGAGAACGCGTACTGCGGCGAGCTCTACGGCTGCACACCCGTCGAGTACTTGCAGCGCGTGGGCTGGACCGCGGAAGACGTGTGGTGCGCCCACTGCGTGCATCTCTCACCGGGGGACGTGACGACCTTCGCCGACACGGGTGTCGGCGTCGCGCATTGCCCGACGTCGAACCTCCGGCTCGGCGCCGGCGTCGCCCCCGTGCGCGAGCTGGTGGACCGCGGCGTTCGCGTCGGGCTCGGCGTCGACGGGACCGCGTCGAACGAGCGTGGCGATCTGCTGGGCGAGGTGAAGCAGGCGCTGCTCGTCGCACGCGGCCGGGGCGGGCCCGCCGCGCTCACCGCCCGCGACGCCTTGCGACTCGGCACGCGCGGCGGCGCATCCGTGCTGCGGCGAGACGACATCGGCTCGCTCGAGCCCGGCAAGCGCGCCGACCTCGCCGTGTGGCGGACTGACGGTCTCGAGTTCGGCGGGGCAGCAGACCCGGTCGCGAATCTCGTGTTGTCGGCGCCCCATCGGGTCGACCGCCTCGTCGTCGGCGGAGTGGACGTGGTGCGCGGCGGGGCGCTCGTTCGCGCCGACGAGCAGGAGATCACACGGGAGCACCGCAAACAGGCGCGTCGCCTCTGGAGGGAGCAATGACGATCTCGACGCACGTCCTCGACACCGAGCGCGGACGGCCGGCCGCCGGCGTCCGCGTGGAGCTCTACGCCCCCGACGGGACCCTGGCCGGCGACGGCGTGACGGACTCGAACGGCCGGATCACGGAGCTCGGCGAGGGCGCCGCCGGAACGTACCGGCTCGTCTTCCACCCGCCGTCGCCGTTCTTCACGCGCGTGGAGCTCGAGGTGCGGCTCGACGACGGCCACTACCACGTTCCGCTGTTGATCTCCTCGTACGGGTGCGCGAGCTACCGCGGCAGCTGACGGTGGACGAGCTCGCAGAGCTGTTCGAAGGGCGAACCGCCCTCGTGGAACGGCTTGCCGGGACCGCCGACCCGCTCGGACATGCCCGTGAGATCGCCGCGTCGCTGAGCGAGCCCGAGCAGAAGGAGGTGCTCGCCGCCCATCCGGCGATCGGTGCGCACCGAGGGCTGTCGGCGCGGTCTCGTGCGGAACAGGGCACCGACGACGACCCGGTGGTGCTCGCCGAGCTGGCCGAGCTGAACCGACGCTACGAGGAGAGGTTCGGGTTCCGGTTCGTCGTGTTCGTGAACCGGCGCCCGCGGCGCGAGATCGTGCCGATCCTGCGCGAGCGCCTGGAGCGGACCCGCGAGGAGGAGCTGGCAACCGGCGTGGACGAGCTCGTCCAGATCGCACTCGATCGATGGCAACGCTCCTAGCGATCAGCGACTACTGGTGGAGCTGGGGCGACCTGCTCTTCCGGTGGCTGCACGTCGTCGCGGCGATCGCCTGGATCGGCGCGTCGTTCTACTTCATCGCGCTCGACAACCACCTCGAGCGTCCTGCGGATCCGCGCGACTCCGCACGGGGGGTGGGCGGGGAGGCCTGGGAGGTCCACGGCGGCGGCTTCTACCGCGTCGAGAAGTTCGCGGTCGCACCGCAGCGGCTGCCGCCGACCCTGCACTGGTTCAAGTGGGAGGCGTACACGACGTGGCTGTCGGGCTTCGCGCTCTTCATCGCCGTCTACTACTCGCACGCGTCCACGTTCCTCGTCGATCCGGCGGTGGCCGATCTCCGGCCGTGGGAGGCCATCGCCATCTCGATCGCCGGCCTGGCCGTCGCGTGGCTCGTCTACGACGCGCTGTGCCGGATGTTCAGCCGCAACGAGGGGCTCCTCGCGGTCCTCGTCTTCGGGTTCGTCTGCGCGTCGGCGTACGGCGCCACACATCTGCTCGCCGCGCGCGCGGCGTACCTCGAGGTGGGTGCGATGGTCGGCACGATGATGGTCGGCAACGTCTTCTTCGTGATCATCCCGGCGCACTGGGAGCTCGTCCGCGCCAAGGAGGACGGCCGAACTCCGGATCCCCGCTGGAACGCGCGGGGCAAGACACGATCGGTGCACAACAACTACCTGACGCTGCCGGTCCTGTTCGCGATGCTCTCGAACCACTTCCCGTTCACGTGGGGCCACTCGAACGCGTGGCTGATTCTCGTCGTCCTGATGGCGATCGGGGCGCTCGTGCGCCACTACTTCAACCTGCGGCACCGCGGCCTGAACGTCTGGCCGATTCTGGGGCTCGCGGCCGCGGGGATCGTCGCGCTCGCGCTGATCATCCGGCCGTCGTCGCCCGCGGTCGCCGGGCCGGCACCGCCGTTCGCGCAGGTGCAGTCGATCGTTCTGCGCCGCTGCGCGACGTGCCACCACGGTGTATCGGCGCCGCGGGGCGTACATCTCGACTCAGCGGCTGCGATCAGACAGAACGCCGCCGGCATCAAGGCGATGGCCATCGACACCCATGCGATGCCGCTCGGCAACGCGACGCACATGACCCAGGCCGAGCGTGACGTCCTCGCGCGCTGGTTGGCGGGCAGATGACGTTTCTGCTCGTCACGCCCTGTCCCGATTTCGCATTCATCAGGCCGCCGGCACAGGTAGGTTCCCGCCGTGCTCGAGATCGTCGCCTCCGGCCTGCGGTTCGTCGCCCGCTTCGAAGAGGAGCTGGCGCCGCAGACCGTCGCCGCGTTCAGGGCGATCCTGCCGCTCGACGACAGGATCATCCATTGCCGCTGGAGCGGTGAGTCGAACTGGATCCCGTGGGGAAACCGCGATCTGGGCATCGGCCCCGAGAACGCCACGTCCTACCCGCACCCGGGAGAGCTCGCGCTCTACCCCGGCGGGCAGAGCGAGACCGAGTTGCTCTTTCCCTACGGTTACTGCAACTTCGCCTCGAAGGCCGGCCAGCTCTGGGCGAACCACTTCGCGACGCTGGTCGAGGGACGGGAGCAGTTGAGGGAGCTCGGCCGGCGTACGCTCTGGGAAGGCGCGCAGCCGATCGCGTTCCGCGAGACCTGAAGCTGTTTCGGGGAGATGTCCCCGAAACAGTTTCCTACGAGCGCGGAGCGCCGCCCGCCATCTTCAGGGAGATCTCGTCGACGTCGTCGCGGCGCTCGACTTCCGAGATGCGGCCCTCGTACATGACGACGATGCGGTCCGCGAGCGCGAGGATCTCATCGAGGTCCTCGCTGATCAGCAGCACGGCGACGCCTGCCTCGGCCGCCTCGAGGATGCGCCGATGGACGGCGTCGACGGCGCTGACGTCGAGCCCGCGTGTCGGCGACGCGGCGATCAGCACCTTCAGCCGCCCGCCGAACTCGCGGGCAAGCACGAGCTTCTGGATGTTGCCGCCGGAGAGCGTGTCCGCCTCGGCGTGCGGGCCCGGCGCCTTGATGTCGTAGCGGTGGATCGCCGCGGCCGCACGCTCACGCATCTTCGAGAGCCGCAGGAAGGGGCCGAGCGCCTGGTGCCGGTACGCCTTCAGGTCGATGTTCATCGTCAGCGAGAGGTTCGGTGCCACACCCATGCCGAGCCGGTCCTCGGGGACGTAGCCGACGCCGGCGCGGTACGCGTCCCGCGGGTCGCCGGGCCGGAGCCGCCGCGTCTGGACCCGAACGGTGCCGCGCGTCCGCGGACGGACACCCGCGATCGCCTCGGCGAGCTCGCGCTGGCCGTTCCCCGCGACCCCCGCCACGGCGAGGATCTCGCCCGCCCGCACCGCGAGGTCCACGCCCCTGACGGCCGTCGAGCCGCGGTCGCCTTCGGCCCAGAGGTCGGCCGCCTCGAGCACGACGTCACCGGCCGAGGCATCGGAACGCCGCCGCTCCACGGTCTCGAGCGCGCGGCCGATCATCAGCGACGCGAGCGATTGCGGGCTCGCGTCGGCGGTCGACACCGTGGCGACCACGCGCCCCGAGCGCAGAACGGTGACACGGTCGGACACCGCCTTCACCTCGTTGAGCTTGTGCGAGATGAAGACGACGGTCCGTCCCTCCGCCACCATGTCGCGCAACGTGTCGAAGAGCGCCTCGGACTCGTCGGGCGTCAACACGGCGGTCGGCTCGTCGAGGATCAGGATCCGCGCCTGCTGGTAGAGCGCGTTCAGGATCTCGACGCGTTGACGCTCGCCCACCGAGAGCTGCCACACGCGGGCGCGCGGGTCGACGGGGAGCCGGTATCTCACGCCGAGGTCGCGGACATGTGCCTCCACCACCTGCGGATCGATCCGGAAGTTGCGCCCCGCACCCCGGCGGTCCCCGAGGATGAGATTCTCCGCGACCGTGAACCGCTCGACGAGCCGGAAGTGCTGGTGGACCATGCAGATGCCCGCGTCGATGGCATCACGCGGAGACTGAAAGTCGACGACACGGCCGTCGAGCAGGATCTCGCCCTCGTCCGGGCGATACAGACCGCTCAGGATGTGGGAGAGGGTCGACTTGCCAGCGCCGTTCTCGCCGAGCAACGCATGCACCTCGCCGGCCGCGGCCGCGAAGTCGACGTGGTCGTTCGCGAGCACGCCGGGAAAGTGCTTCGTGATCCCGCGGAGCTCGACGGCGGGCGTCTCGCCCACGGCTATTCCTCCCTCACGTACGGCACCCCGAGCGCCGCCGGCGCACCGAGGCGGCGCCGGCCGCTGCGGGACGAGACGACGACGAGGACGACGACCGTTGCCGCATAGGGAATCGAGTTCGTCCAGAGCTCGGTCGGGCCGAGGCTGATGTTGCGCGCCTGGAGCTCCGGCGCGAGCGCCTGCAGGGCGCCGAAGAAATACGCGCCGATCAGGCAGAGCTCCGGGCGCCAGAACGCGAAGATCACGAGCGCGATCGCGATCCAGCCCGCGCCGCCGGTGATGCCGCTCACCCACTGCGGCGTGATCGCGAGCGTGAAGGTCGCGCCGCCGATCCCGGCGAACGCACCGCCGGCGAGCGTGTGCAGGTACCGGTACGCGACGACGTTGATCCCCATGGCATCGGCGGCCCCGGGCGCCTCGCCGACGGCACGCACGTTCAGCCCCGGCCGCGTCCGCGCGAGGTAGTACGCGACTGCGACGACGCACAGCCAGGAGGCGTAGACGAGTGGGGTCTGGCCGAACACGATCGGGCCGACGATCGGCCAGTTCTGCATGGTGCCCGGGAAGAACGCGTGGAACGTCTGGTTCGCCGGCACATCGGCGAGGTTCAGATCGTTGCCGAGGTACGACGAAAGCCCGGCGGCCCCCGCGAAGATCGTGACCGCGAGACCCGACACGATCTGGCTGGCGCGCAAGGTGATCACGAGGAACGCGTGGATCAACGCCACCGCCGCGCCGGCGAACGCCGCCACCGCCACAGCGAGGATCAACGTCACCGCCGCGCCGGCGTGCACGCGCTGCACGGTCCAGAACCCCATCACGGCGCCGACCAGCATCATCCCCTCGACGCCGAGGTTGAGCACGCCGGACCGCTCCGCGAGCAGCTCGCCGAGCGCCGCGAAGAGAAGCGGCGTGCCGTATGCCACGCCCGAGGCGATCAGAACGATGAGCAACGAGTTGTTCACGGGGCCGTCTCCGGTGCGGCCGCAACGGCCGGTGTCCCTGCGCGGCGCACGAGCCGCACGCGGTGACGGACGAGTAGCTCGCCGCCGAGCGCGCAGAACAGGATGATCCCCTGGATCACGCCGACCAGGCCCGACGGGAAGCTGGCGCCCTGAAGCGTGTTGCCCGCGTTGTCGAGACCGCCGATCAGAAACGCGATCACGACCACCGCGAACGGGTTGTAGCGGCCGAGCGCCGCCACGACGATTCCGGAGTACCCGTACGCCTGCTTCTGCAGGCCGTTCGGGTCACCGTCGACGGCGTGAGCGAAGTCTCCGACCTGGCTCACGCCGCCGAGCCCGGCGATCGCGCCCGAGATCGCCATCACCGCGAGGACCTTTCGACGGGTCCGCACGCCGGCGTACCGCGCCGCCCCCAGCGAGTCGCCGAGCACTTGCACCTCGAACCCGAACCGTGTGCGCCGGTACAGCACCCACAACACCACGGCGGTGAGCAGGGCGAAGCCTGCCCCGAGCGGAAGCGTGATGCCGCCCTGGGCGTGAACGCTGAGCCCCGGCCAGAGCGCCGACGGCGGCAGGGGCTTTCCCGTCGGGAACACGGTGGCGTTGAACCCCTTGGTCTGCCGCCAGTACGACTCGCTCTCGAAGATGAGATACGTGAGGATCTGCGCGGCGACGTAGTTGAGCATCAGCGACGTGAGGATCTCGCTGGCCCCGAAGAACGCACGAAAGACACCGGGGATCGCCGCCCAGACGGCGCCGCCGAGACACCCCATGACCACCATCGCGGCGATGACGAACGCGGACGGGCCTCCGCGGCCGCCGAGATACAGGCCCGCCGCCGCCCCCGTGATGGCGCCCATGTACAGCTGGCCCTCGGCGCCGATGTTGAAGATCCTCATGCGGAACGCAGCCGCGGCCGCCAGTCCGGTGAAGGCGAGCGGCGTCGCGGCGATGAGCGTCTGGTCGAGCGACCCCTTCGAGAGAAACGCGGCATCGAAGAGCTGCCGGTAGCTCGACGCCGGATCGTGGCCTGTCGCGAGGAGCACGAGGGCGGCGACGAGGAAGGCGAAGACGAGCGAGCCGACCGGAACGGCGAAGGTCAGCCAGCGAGGCTGCCTCAGCCTTCGTTCGACGGTGAACCGCATAGGGGAAACGGGAGGGGCGCCCCCGGCGCCCCTCCCGCACACGATCTAGCCCTTCGGGCTTCCGATCACGCCCTTCACGAGCCAGTTCATCCCGTACAAGCTGTTGGTGCCGCCTTTCAGAACCTGCATTCGCGTGCCCTTCGGGACGCGCAGCTTGCCGGACTGGTCGTAGAGCGGACCCGTGAACTCGTAGAACGAGCCCTTCTCGATCGCCTTCTCCTTCGCGGCGATCGCCGCCTTCGTCGCCGCGGATACACCGGGCCCGTAGGCGGCGAGCTTCGTGAACCCGTCGTTGATCGAGCCGTAGTAGAAGCCCGGCTTCCACGTTCCGGCCATCGCGGCCTTGACCCGCTTCAGGTAGTACGGGCCCCAGTCGTAGACGGAGGCCGTCAGCCACGACTTCGGCGCGAATTTCGCGGAGTTCGAGTCGTAGCCGACCCACGGCACGTGGACCGACTCTGCGTACTGGCCGGTCGCCGGGGAGTCGACGTTCTGACCGAGGACGCATGCGCCGGCGCCGTGCAGGCTCTGCGCGGCCTTCTTCTCCTTCGCCGGATCGAACCATGAGTTCGTCCACACGAGCTTCACCTTGATCCCGGGATGCGTCGTCTGCGCACCGAGTGCAAAGGCGTTCGCGTGCCGGATCACCTCGGGGATGGGATATGCGACGACGTAGCCGATGGTGTTGCACTTCGCCGCGGCGCCCGCGGCCATCCCGGAGAGGAAGACGGTGTCCTCGGCTCTGCCGAAGTACTCCGAGACGTTCTTGGACACGAGTGTTCCCGTCGCCTGCTCGAACTTCACGTTCGGGTACTTGGCTGCGATCTGCGGCGTCACGTAGCCGTAGGACGTCGCGAAGATCATCTGGTAACCCTGGCTGACGAGGCTCGCGACGGTCTGCGCGAACTGGGCGCCGACCGCGATGTTCTCCTTGTAGGTGGTCTGAACTTTCGAGCCGAGCGCCTTCTGGACGTAGAGCCGCCCGTCCTCGTGCGCCTGCGACCAGCCGCCGTCGTTGTGGGGGCCGACGTAGATGAACGCCACCTTGTACGCGGCGTCCGACTTCGCGCTGCCCGGGGACGTGCCCAGCGCGAGGACGGCGGCGACGGCCGCGATCACCAAAGCGGCCGCGGCGAGCGCGAGCTTCCTCTTGGTCAATGTGCTCCTCTCCTTCAGGATGACGCGTGGTTCCAGGGGGGCCCGCCGACGATATCCCACCCCGGGCCGGGTTGCCAGGACGCCCATCTGTGAGTTCGGCGGGTTACCCGGCGCTCGGATCGTCGTTCGCGGCAAGGACGCAGGGAGTCCCGATAGCGGCTGCTATCGGGACGACCGAGGACGCCGCGGCGAACGGCGAGACGCCGCCGTGGAACCCGTCGCCGCTCAGGGATGGGCGTCCTCTAAACGGCGCGCGCGACCTCGGCGACGGGCGCCTCGGCACTCCAGGGAAAGTCGATCCAGCGGTCCGTTCGCCGCCAGACGTACTCGCACCGCACCATGGAACGCGGCTTCTCGTACAGCACCGCGCAACGGACCTCGGCGACCTTGCCGGCGCAGAACTCCTTCACGAGCTTGAGCGTGGCACCGGTGTCGGCGACGTCGTCCGCGACGAGGACTTTCGTCTCTGCGAAGTCGACGAGGTCGGGGACGGGCGGCAGGATCATCGGCATCTCGAGCCGTTCGTCGATCCCGGTGTAGAACTCGACGTTCATCGTGAACGTGTTCTTCACGCCGAGCGCGTAACCCAGCGCGCCGGCGACGAGCAGCCCGCCTCGCGCGATGCCGAGGACGATGTCCGGCCGGTATCCGTCCTCGACGACGGCCTGTGCGAGCACGCGGGCGCCGTCGCCGAGGTCGTCCCACGACATCGCCTCGTGTTCTGCATCCGCTTCGGCGCCGGCAAAGCCGGCACCGCCGCTCTCCGGCGACTCCGTCGAGCCTACGTCGCTCACTCAGCGAGCTTATCGAGCGCGGCCGTGAGCGCATCGACGGCAAGCTCGATGTCGTCCGCGCTCGAGAGCTCGTCCGGGTGGTGGCTGACGCCTCCGTTCAGCGAGCGGACGAAGAGTATCGAGCTGGAGACGCCTGCGGCCGCGAGCACCATCGCGTCGTGACCCGCTCCGGACACGAGCCGCGGCGCCTCGGGCAGCACGTCGCCGAAGGCGTCGGCCAGCGAGACCGGCTCGCTCGTCCACGCCACGTCGAACCCGATCTCGCGGACGAGCGCTGCGAGCTGAGCGGCGTCGGGCGAGCGGGCATCGACCGACACCGTCACGCGCGCGGGCACCACGTTCGACGCGTTCGGCTCGACCTCGATCGTGCCCACCGTCGCGACGGCCCCGTCTCGTGCGCACTCGCGAACGTGCAGCACGAACCGGGCTGCCTCGACGAGCGCGTCCTTTCTCGCGTTCATCGGGGTGGTCCCTGCGTGGTCGGCACGGCCCTCGAACACCCTGCTCCCGCGCGTCTGGCCCGCGACGGCGGTGACGACGCCGAGCGGCTCGCCGAGACGCTCCAGAACCGGGCCCTGCTCGACGTGGACCTCGAGGAACGCGTCGGGTAGATCGGCCAGTCGGCGGCTTCCCATCGGCCCCGTCTCCTCCGCCCTGAACGCGACGACGGCCAGCGGCGCAGCGGGCAGCCGAGACGCCGCCTCGATCGCGGCGACGACACCGAGCACGCCGTCGAACCGGCCGGCCGTCGGGACGCTGTCGAGATGCGAGCCGCTCCAGACGTGCGGGTCGCCGCGGCGGCCGAACAGGTTGCCCGCATCGTCGCGCACGACGTCGAGCCCCGCTTCGCGCATCCACGCCGCAGCCAACTCGTGGGCGGCGTCCTCCTCGGCCGAGTAGCCCGCACGGTGCTGCGCGATCGCGTAGACCGCGTCGAGCCGCTCGAGGACCCTGCTCATCGGCAAAGGTTCCGAGTCGGCCGCGTGAGATTCTCCATCAGGGTTTCGGTACCGGACGCCGCCGAAGCCGGGCTCGCCCCGGCGGGAGGCCCGATGCGGCGTTGATGTCGCGCGAAGCAGAAGGGGGCTCGCGGGGGAAACATGGTTTCCCCCGCGTTGTCAGAGCCCGAAGGGGTTGGTCGGGCGCGTCCCGGTATAGGTGACGACCGACTTCGTCTCGAGGTAGAGGTCGAGCGTCTCGAGCGCGAGCTCGCGGCCGAAGCCGGACTGCTTGTAGCCGCCGAACGGGATCCCGGGAAACGCGGTGTACGGCATGTTGATCCCGACGGTTCCCGACTTGATGCGCGCAGCGATGCGATGGCCGCGTGCGGGATCGCGCGTCCACACCGTCGCCATCAGGCCGTACTCGACGTCGTTCGCGATCCGAATCGCGTCCGCCTCGTCCTCGAACGGGATGACCGTGAGCACCGGGCCGAAGATCTCCTCCTGCGCGGCGCGCAACTGGTTCCCGGCCTGCGCGAGCACGGTCGGCGGATAGAACGCCCCCGGCCCGTCCGCGACCACGCCTCCGGTCGTGACCTCCGCGCCCTCGCCGCGCGCTCCCTCGACGAATCCGTGCACCTTGTCGCGATGCACCGTCGAGATGAGCGAGCCCATCTGCGTCTCCGGGTCGAGCGGGTCGCCGACCCTCACCCTCCGCGCGTAGTCGGTGACCTGCGAGACGACGTCGTCGTAGATCGACGCCTCGACGAGCAGCCGCGAACGCGCCTCGCACGACTGCCCCGCGGCGTAGTAGATCGCCCACGCGCTCGCAGGCAGCGCATCGGCGAGATCGGCGTCCGCGAAGACGAGGTTCGGGCTCTTGCCGCCGAGCTCGAGCGTGAGCCGCTTGATCGGATCGGAGCACAGACGCATGATCTCGCCGCCCGTCCGCGTCGAGCCGGTGAACGCGACCTTGTCGACGCCGGGATGGCGGACGAGATACGCGCCCGTTGTCGGCCCGTCGCCGGGGACGATGTTGATCACGCCCGGCGGAAAGCCGACCTCCGACGCCAGCTCGGCGACCCTGAGCACCGTCAGCGGCGTCTGGGGGTCCGGCTTCAGCACCACCGTGCAGCCGGCCGCCAGCGCAGGTGCCAGCTTCCATGTCGCCATGAGCAGCGGGTAGTTCCACGGCACGATCTGACCGCACACACCGACGGGCTCCTTCAGCGAGTAGAAGAGCAGGGAGCCTCCGATCGGGTTCGCGCGCCCGGCGATCGACGCGACCGCCGAGGCGTAGAAGCGGAAGTTCTCGGCCGCGCCGGCGAGCTCCGACTTGACCGACGAGATCGCCTTGCCGACGTTCCGGCTCTCGAGCTCGGCGAGCTCCTTGCGGTTCGCGACGATCGCGTCCGCGAGCGCATGGAGAAGCCGCGAGCGCTCCGTTCCCGGCGCCTTGCCCCAGGCGTCCGACAGCGCCGCACGGGCCGCGTCGACCGCGCGGTCGACGTCCACTTCCCCCGCCATCGCCGCGCGCGCGAGCGGGTCGCCCGTCGCCGGCTCCTGCAGCTCGCGGATCTCGCCGGAGGCCGGCTCCGTGGATTCGCCGCCGATGTAAAGGCCGTACTCGCGTTCGGTCGCGACGGACATCGCCGGGGATTATGGCGCCGCGGCGAGGAGCTCGGAGACGCGGACGGGCTCCGTCAGAAGGCGCTTGAAGCGAGCGGCGTCGTTTCGGTGGTACGCCGCCGCGAGCTCGCCGCCCGCCGAATAGGTGATCACGTACGCGCGCCAGGTGGGGTCGGTGACGAACCGCACGCTCTGGCGGGCCCGTTCCTCGCTCGTCGCGCCCCAGCGCTTGACGTATTCGACGGCATCATCGGGCGACGCGCCGTCCTCGTGGATCAACAGTGCCGCGTCGAGACCGAGGCCCCGGATCGCCTTGAACGCTTCGCGGATCTCGCGCGCCCGCTCGGTGTCGTACTCGATCCCGTGACGCCGCATGATCCGGACCACCGCCTCGCGCGCGCCTTCGCCGAGGATGTCGGGAGCCGTCTCGGCGATTCCCTCGGAGAGGACCGACTGCGGTGTCGGCACGAGATTGATCGTCTCCTCGAGCGCACCCCGTTCGCGGACCAGCACGATCTCCTTCGTCGAGCGCTCGGTGTGGTGGCCCGGGTACCCCTCGTGGGCGGCCAGCTCGAGCACGTCGTCGTACGTGGTCGGCACGTCGACGTTCACCGCGATGCGGCTCTGGAGACCTCCCTGGTAGTAGTTGAACGCCCACCACGGCTCGTCGTGCACCTCTTCGACGGAGACGTCCTCGCCGTCCGGCAGCCCGAAGAGCTCGCGCGTACGCGATCGCAGCTCCGTAAAGACGTCGGTCAGGACCGGCAGCAGCTTCTCGGCCGGCATCCGGTGCTCCGTGCGCCACCGTTCGCGGCGCTCGGCGAGCGTGCCGTCGCCGGGAAGCAGCTCGTCCAGCCGCGCGTGCGTCTGTTCGTAGACCTCGCGCGCAACCCGCTTCGGGCGCACGCCGTAACACGCCTCGACCTCGTCGGCATACGAGATCGCCTCGCCGGCGAGCACGCGCGCATACGTCGCCACGCCGTGCACGAGATCGCGCAGCCACCCGTCCGGCAACTCCGACTCGAGCGAGGAGGCGTCGGCCGCAACGTCCTCGGCGGGAACGAGCTCCTCGGCGTCCGCCTGCTCCTTCAGCTCCGCCGGCCCGTAGTACGAGTCGACGACGCCGTGCACGTGGCGCCCGAGCCGGAGCCCGAGCAGCAGATAGCGCTCGGCGGCCGTCACGCGAGCGCGAACTCCGGTTCGGCGGCCGAGCCCGAGCGCCGCAGCAGCTCCGCGACTGCCGCCCTGCCTCGGTCGCCCATGTCGCGCGTCAACTCGGTCACGTACATGGCGACGAACTCGTCGGCGGTCGTGGTGTCGATGCCCCGTCCGAAACCGGCCGCATACGCCATCGCCTCGTCGCGGTGCTCGAGTCCCGCGTCGATAGCGTCGCGCAGCACTGCCGAGACGTCGTCGATGCGGTCGAGATCCCGCCGCGCCGCGACCAGACCGAGCGGCAGCGGCAGGCCGGTCTCCTCGTGCCACCAGCCGCCGAGGTCGAGAACCTTCTCGACCCCGGCCCCTCCGTACGTGAGCTGACCTTCGTGGATCAGGAGTCCGGCGGGGGCGGCGCCGGAAGCGACCTCGTCGAGAACCTGGTCGAACGGCAGCTCGCGAACGCGGAGGTCGTCGCCGAGCGCGAGCCGCAGCACGAGGTACGCGGTCGTCATTCGGCCCGGGATCACGATCTCGGTCTCGCGCAGCTCGTCGTGCGACAGTGGGCGTGGGGCGACCACGATCGGGCCGTAGCCCTCACCGAACGAGGCGCCGTGCGGCAGCAGCACGTAGCGGCCCGCGACAGCCGGGTACGCACCGGCCGAAAGGGCGGTCACCTCGAGCCGGCCGTCGAGCGCCCAGCGGTTGAGCGTCTCGATGTCGGAGGCGACCGGCTGCAGCTCGAGGCCTCGCGTGTCGACGACACCCGCCTCGACCGCCCAGATCATGAATGCGTCGTCGGGATCGGCGCTGTGTCCAACACGAATCGGCACGCGCGCGAGGTTACCCTGCGCATCGGTGACCGCGCCGCTGTCCGAGAGCATCCAGGACTACCTGAAGAGCGTCTACAAGCTTCAGGCCGCGGACCGGCGCGTGACGATCGGGTCGCTCGCGCGCGACCAGTCGGTGTCGCCCGCGTCCGCCTCGGCGATGGTGAAGAAGCTCGCCGCGCTCGACCTGCTCGAGCACGAGCCGTACCGCGGCGTGCATCTCACCGACGCGGGCGAGCGCGTCGCGGTCGAGGTGATCCGCCACCACCGGTTGATCGAGCTATATCTCGCCGAGACGCTCGGCCTGCACGTCGACGACGTGCACGACGAAGCCGACCGGCTCGAGCACGTCATCTCCGAGGAGCTCGAGGCGCGGATCGACCGCGCGCTCGGATATCCGACCCACGACCCGCACGGCGACCCCATCCCCGACGCCAACCTCGAGTGGCCGCGCTGACGTCCCTGGCCGGCGGCGTCTCCCGGGCGGCGGAGCCGCCCTCCGACGCCGCCTCTCACCGCTGGTCGAGCGCGACCTCGCGGCCGTACCGCCGTACTGTCCGCGTCGGTCGCGCAGCGACCCGCAGCGAGCCAGGAACGTCAGCGGCCGAAGAAGAAGCGTTCGAGGGGCGCGAGTAGCTCGTCGCGGACGAACGGCCGCACCTTCTCGCCGGTGCCGTCCTCCTCGGAGACGACGGCGTCGTCCTCCAGCACGGCATTGGCAGCCTCGAGGCAGTCGTCGAGCTCGTAGCCCTGCCAGACGTAATCGTCGGAGCGCGGCTCGTCCGTGCTGCGGTGCTGCGGGTTGACCGCGCGGCCGACCGCCCACAGCGCGCCGGGCCGGCGCTCGATCCAGATCACGACCCGCTCGGCAAGACCCGCGTCGTCGAGGCCGTCGACGACCCGTTCGGCGAAGCGCCCTTCCCGCGCAGGGGCCTTCACAGAACCGACTATACAATCGCTGACCGGTGGGCCGGCTCGACTCCCTGCGTAGCGTCTTCTCGTTTCTCTTCACGCGTTCGCGCAGCGAGTCCGCGGTCGCGCAATACGTCGTCCGTGAGCATCACCGCGGTCGCGACCTCGCAGCAATCCTCGAGGACGCGTATGTCAAGAACCGCTGCACGCGAGAGCAGATCGACCGGCTGCTGGAACGCCCCGAGGTCGTGCACGCGATCGGCGAGGACATGATCGTCCGCGCACGCGACGAGCGGCTCGGTCGTCCCGGCTAGAGGTCGCGGCCGGCGTTCTGCTCGCGCGCGAGCTCGACGACGCGCGCCGCGACGGCCACGTCCCAGGCGGGGATGCCGTTCGACTTGAACAGCACGATGTCGTCGTCGGCCGCACGCCCGGTGAGCTCGCCGGCGACGACGTCCTGGAGCTCGTGCACCTCGAGCCAGTCGAGGGCGCCGCGCTCGACGGGCTCGATCATGTCGCCCGCCTCGAGCTGCGCGACATCCCGCGAGTCCGTGCAGACGAACGTCGCGCGCTCGAGCACGACGTTGTCGAGCTCACGAGCCGATGGATCGTTCGCGCCGACCGCGCAGACGAAGGCGCCGGGTCGCAGCCACTCGCCGCGCAGCACCGGGTCGCGTGATGTCGTCGCCGTCACCACGACGTCGCATTCGGCGGCGTCGCGAGAGGACTCGGCCGGCTCGCAGCCGTGCTCGGCGCAGAAGCGCTCGAGCCTGTCCGGGTCGCGGCAGTACACGGCCGTCTTCTCGATGCCGCTCATCGCGTCGCGGATCGCGGCCACGTGGGACGCCGCCTGCCGGCCGCAGCCGATGACCCCGAGCGAGCCCGCGCCGGCACGCGCGAGCCGCGTCGCCGCCACGGCGGACGCGGCGGCGGTCCTGAGCTGCCCGAGCCGGTCCGCCTCGAGCACCGCTTCGACCCGCGCGACCTCGAGAGCGAACAGGACGACGACGAACGGCGTCCCTGCCGACGTCCACGCGAAGGTCTTGACCGCCGCGAAGCCGAGCGCTCGGTCGACGCAGGCCATGACCGCGAAGTCCCCGTCCGGGATCGGCAGCCGCTGCCGCGGCACCGTCGCCACGTCGCCCGCGACGAGATGCGCGAACGACGCCTCCACGGCCGCGAATGCCTCGCCCGGCGTCAACAGGCGGGCGACCTCGGCCTCGCTCAGATAGAGAGGCATGCGCGGGAATCTACGAGTTCGTCCACTTCGTCCCCGGCGGAGCGGTCACCTGGAGAAACACGGCGGTGCCGTCGCGTCGCCAGGAGACATGGATCGGCCCGTGCGGAGTCGGCACGTCGCCGCTCGCCCACCACAGGTCGCCCGAGTGCGGCTCCACGGTGAACGTCGCAAACCCGGGTGAGGTAGGCGTCACGCCGAGGACATACTGCGTGAGCGCGGGCGCACCGCCGCTCGACCACCCCGAGTCGTACGACGGATGCTGGTCCGTCGGTGGGCCGCCGAACGGCCCGATCGTCTCCCACATCGTCCCCGGGCCGTACAGCGTCATGTAGCCCCACTCGCGCCGCAGCAGGTCGAGCGCGGAGCTGTCGAGGCCGAGTTGGAAGCGCGCCGCGAGCTCGAAGTACGAGATGAAGGGATAGACGCGGTCGTCGGCCTGATAGCCCCACTCCGGGTTGTCCCAGCTCTGGGTGTCGACGATTGTGTTGCCGTAGCCGCGCCAGTCGTGCCCGGAGAGATAGGCGAGCGCTGCCAGTGCCTGCGCATGCGTCGCCACCCCGGAGAGAACGGCGAACGCGTTCGCGTCCTGCGGATGCGTAGCGCGGTCGTCGGTCGTGTCGCTGTACGCGCCGGCGGCGGTGTCCCAGAACGCCTTGTCGGTTGCCGCGCCCACAGCGGCGGCGCGTGCGCTCCACCGGTCGGCGACGGCGCCCTGGCCGAGCCACTGCGCCAGCTGCGCAGCTTGCCGTAATGCGTAGACGTACTGCGCGTTGTAGTAGCCGACGACGTTTCCGCGGCGCCGGATGTACCCGTAGTCGCTCGCGCCGAGGTCGTTGACCAGGAGTCCCCCGTGCGTGTGAGCGACGTACCAGACGTCGATGAGCTTCACGAGGTTCTGCCACACCTCGCGCGCAAGCCCGAGGTCGCCCGAATAGAGGACGTAGTTGTAGAGCGCCTGTATCCAGTAGCCGTTGTAGTCGAAGAGAACGAGGCCGGCGTGATACAGCGGCGAGGCAGGAATCGCGCCGTCGTCGTGTTGCGCCCGGGCGAACCAGAGGAGCATCGACCGCTGCGTCGGCCAGCTCGGCGTCGACGCGTCCAGCGTGCGGTCGATGACGGCTTCGTCGCCGACGTACGGGCAGCGATCCCGAACGACCCCGTCGATGATCGCGACCGGCACGTCGATCGCGCACGGTCTGCCCGTCGCGTCGACCGTGAGCGGGCCCGGGACGAGCATGTCCTGCGCCGTCCTCACGGAATCCGCCCAGATGCGGTTCAGCAGCGGATCGCTCGAGGCGAACGAGCCGGTGCCGCCCGCCGCCTGCGCCGCGGGAGCGAGCAGAAGCGTCGTCAGCCAAACGAGGAGGTTCGCCCGGAACGAGCCGACCATGACCCGGAAGCGAAGCCTATGCCGGGGCCCGGCGGACCGCGCCTGCCGCCGTGGCGAGCCAGGCGAGCACGGCAATCCAGAGGGCGGCGACGCCGACGGCGTGCGGCACGAGACCGGCGTCGCGCGCGACGGCGGTCGAGCACGCGCTGTACATCCCGAGCGGGAACACCGTGCTCCAGCGCCGTGGCTCGAACCCGACCCGGGGCCAACGAAGCTCCGAGAGCACGAGCACCGGAAGCCACGCCGTGGCGGCCGCCCACAGGATCCGTGCCAGTGCTCGAACCGCGGCCTCGTGCGTCACGGCGGCGACGTGCGCCGCCGCGAGCGCGGAGACGGCGAGGGCGCCCATCGTGATCCACGTATCGCCGGCTCCGACGCGCAGCTCACGCGGCGGGATGGTGGCGACCACCGCCGGGTACAGAGCGATCCCGAAGGCGAGCAGCGCGAAGGCGGGCACGTCCAGTCGGCTCGACGCAACGACCGCGAGGGTCGCCGCCGCCTGCGTCGCGACGACGCACAGGAGGCGCGTTCCCGTCGGCGAGCCGAATCGCCGCGACCGAAGCACGACCGTCCACACCGCGATCCAACCGGCACCCGCCGCGACGAGGAGGACTTCGGCGACAGTGTGCAGGCCCGCTTCGCCGATCCTCGTCCCGAGTACCGCGGTCGCCGCCACCGCGGCGAACGACTCGAGGTCGAGCGACCGTTGCGAGGCGATCACCGACCAGACGTAGAAGACAGCCGCGAGAGAGAAGAACGTCCACGAAAGCCATGGCCGTCCCGCTCCGGCCGCCGCGACCGACACGATTCCGGTCGCCATCACGGCCGGAAAGCCGACGTTCACTCGAAGCACGTTTCATCCAACGCCGTGAGGAGATCCAATCGTAGTACGATGATCTTTACGGAAAGACTGCGTGGAAACCCGTACCTGTTTCTCGGCCCGCGCCCGTTTCGCGAAGCACGACTACGCTCGTACGTCGTCACCCAGCACCGGCTCGGGCGCAGCCTTTCCGAGATCCTGAAGGACCGCTACGTCCAGCGCCTCGGCACCGTGACGTTCTGCTGGTCGGTCATTCAGGACCCGCGGACGATCGCCGCGCTCGAGGAGAGCCTGCGGTCGCTGGAGCATCACTCGTCCTAGCGATTCGCGGGACTAGAACGGAGCGCGATGTATGGTCACCTCATGACGCCCCGCAACGACCATTTGCTCACGCCGGAGACCGCCCAGCACGTAGCAGCGTTCCGTGCGGCACTCCGGTCGTTCCTGCGAACCAGCGAGCAGATCGCACGCAAGAACGGCCTCACACCGCAGCGCCATCTCCTGCTGCTGCAGATCAAGGGTGCTCCGGACGGAACGGGGCAGGCGACGGTCACCGACCTCGCCGAGCGCATGCAGCTCGCGCAGAGCACGGTGACAGAGCTCGTCAAGCGCGCGGAGGATGCCGGCCTCGTCGAGCGCGAGTGGTCGGAGTCGGACGGCCGGGTGGCTCACCTTCGCCTCACGCGGGAAGGCGAACGCCGTCTCGCGCGGACGTTTCACGCTCACGCGGACGAACGCAACGACCTGCGGCGAATGCTGGCTTCGCTCGAACGCGCCAGGGCCTCTAGCAGGCCGTCTGCTCCGGAGCGTCGCGTCGGCGCTGCAGCAGCGGGAGCGCCCGGACGACCAGGAGCGCAAACGCGATCTGGAAGCAGACCTCGACCGGGATCATGAAGTCGAGCAGACCGACCTGCGCCACGAGCACGAGAACACCGCCGGCCGTCTCCGCGGCGACGAGGCCGCGGACCGCGGGGTCGGCACGCAGGCGAACGGCCACCCACCAGCCGACGACGAGCGCGAGCGCGAACAGGGCCGTGGTGAGGCCGATGTGCAGCCAGTCGAAGACGAGATCGAGGCTGTAGGGCGTGAGCGGGATCGCCGCGAGAAGCGCGGCGATCGCACCGAGGGCGACGCGCAGCCGGCGCAAGGACTTGGAGCCGCCCCGGATCCTTGCGACCGCGGCCGCGGTGAGGCTGACGCAGAGCGCGAACCCCAGCGAGTACGGAACGACGGTCCCCACGTGCGTCCCGCAGTAGCTGAGACCGCGCTTCAGCGCGAGCGCTGACGGCTCGATCGCGAGGCAGCACATCATCATCACGAGGAAGCACAGCTGGCCGCAGAGCAGGAGCAAGGCCGGCGCTGTCGTGCTGCCGTTGTCGGCGACCGCCACTTCTCGTAGGTGCCTCGACGCCTCGGCCGAAAACATGTTCACCGAGGGACTCGTCGATCTCTGTGCGGCTTCGCCGACACGGTGTTTGGCTTACAAGACCGGGGGAACGGAGAAAGATCGGAACACGATACGTATCCTCGAGGAGGTGTCGCGCGTGATTGACACCACGATCCGGCCGGTGCGTCCGACCAGACGCCCCCACGCCCGGATCCTTCTGCAGCCGCTCGCCGCCCCGGCGGTGCTCGGGTACTTCGCTCTCGGAAGTGCCCTGATCGTCTACGGGAGCTGGTTCGCCGAAGGCTGGGGCACCGAGAAGGACCCGTCGAGCTTCTTCCCGTTCCTTCTCCTCTTCGGCGGCGTCGGGCAGCTCGCCGCTGCGCTCTGGAGCTACCGGGCCCGTGCCGCCGTCTCCGCGGCGCTCCACGGATCCTGGGCGGCGTTCTGGCTCGGCGTCGCTCTCATCTACCTGCTCGCGACCGTCCACACGATCACGGTGCCGCCCCGTGGCGCCGAGTGGCAGTCGCTCGGCCAGTGGCTGATCTACATGAGCGTCGTGACCTGGACGACTGCGCTTGCAGTGGCACCTCGGAGCCCGGTCGGCTTCCTCGCGCAGGCGACGCTCGGCAGCGGCGCTGCCGTCGGCGCGGCAGCACTCCTCATCGGGTCGAGCGGTTGGGAAGAGGTCGCCGGCTGGCTGTTCGTCGCCGCCGGTGCGTTCTCGTTCTACGTCGGTGCGGCCCTGATGCTCGACAGCGTCTACGGAAAGGTGGCCCTCCCGGTGCTGTTCGGCGGCGAGACGGAGCCGGTCCAGTACGAGCTCGGCGACCCGGGCGTGAAGGTGGGCCAATGAGCGCGCGGCCGTATCCCGACGAGGTCGGGCTCGAGACACCGCCGGCGGGGATCTACCTGACCCCGATCGCCCCACCGGTGACGCTCGGGTTGTTCGGCTTCTTCGCGTCGACGATGGTCGTCTCGACCTGGCTGCTCGGCTGGTGGGGCACCCCAAGGGGGTCGCCGCCGACGATGTTCGAGATCGCGGCCATGTTCGGCGGCGTCGCGCAGTTCGCCGCCGGTCTCTGGTCCTTCAAGGCACGGGACTACATCGGATCGGCGCTGCTCACGATGTGGGGCACGTACTGGATGGCCTGGGGTTTTCTGCAGGCGCTGGCCGCGAATCACACAATCGTGATTCCGCCTCTCTCGACCCCGCAGCCGGGATTCGGCGTGTGGTTCATCCCGCTCGCGCTGTTCACGTCGTGGGGAGCGATCGCAGCCGTACGAGAGAACGTCCCGCTGTTCGTCGTCCTCGCGACGGTCGGCTCGGGCAGCGCGTTCGTCTGCGGCGGCTTCTGGGACGGTAGCCCTACGTGGATCAAGGTGGGCGCGTGGCTGTTCGTGTTCGGCGCCTGTTTCGCCTGGTACACGGGCGCCATGGTGCTGCTCGAGTACGCCTGGGGCCGCGTGGTCCTTCCGTTCGGCGTCATCCCGGGACTGATGAAGCTGCCCGCAGCGGCAAACGTCCCGGGCGCGCGAATCTCCGCGCCCGTCGAATACGCGCTCGGACAGCCGGGCACGCGACACACACCCTGACGAAAGGAGGCGAGATGGCCGAGACAGTCTCTGACGCGCTGCTCGCACGGCTCGTGGATTGGGGGGTCGACACGATCTTCGGTCTCCCCGGCGACGGGATCAACGGCTTCATGGAGGCGCTCCGGCTCCGCCGCGACGAGGTTCGCTTCGTCCACACACGGCACGAGGAGACCGCCGCCCTCGCAGCCTGCAGCTACGCGAAGTTCACGGGAAAGCTCGGCGTCTGCCTCTCGACCGCAGCACCCGGAGCCATCCATCTCCTGAACGGTCTGTACGACGCCGCCGTCGACCAGGCGCCCGTCCTGGCGATCACCGGCATGACGTATCACGACCTCATCGGGACGAAGTACCTGCAAGACCTCAACCACGACTACCTCTTCGCCGACGTCGCCGCGTTCAACCAGCGGCTGATGGGCCCCGCGCACGTCGAGAACCTGGCCAACCTCGCCTGCCGGAGCGCTCTCGCGAACAGGACGGTCAGTCACATCTGCCTGCCCATCGACTTCCAGGTGCAGGAGATGGACGACAGCGACCGCTTCAAGCGGAACGTCCCCGGCCACACCGCGGGCCCCGAGGGCTTCGCCCCGCCGCGACCGCTCCCACCCCGCGCGCACCTCGAGCGCGCGGCAGAGCTGCTTCGCGGCAAGACGAAGCCCGCGATCCTGGCCGGCGCCGGCGCCCGCGGCGCGGGTGCAGAGCTCGAGCAGCTCGCGGAGAAACTCGGCGCGGTGATCGTGAAGGCGCTGCTCGGCAAGGACGCCGTGCCGGACGACAGCCCGTACGTCGCCGGCGGCACCGGCGTGGTCGGCACGAGGCCGTCGCAGGAGGCGTTCGCGCAGTGCGATGCGCTGTTGATCGTCGGCTCGTCGTTTCCCTACATCGAGTTCCTGCCCGAGCCGGGGCAGTGCGTGTGCGTGCAGATCGACGACAGGCCGGAGCGCATCGGCCTTCGGCATCCCGCGGACATCGGTCTCGTCGGCGACGCGAAGCTCACGCTCCAGGAGCTCCTTCCCCTCGTCGAACGAAACGACGACCGTTCGTTCCTCGAAGGCATGCAGTCGTCGATCCGCGACTGGTGGGCTCTGCTGGAGGAGCGCGGAACGCGCGACGACGTACCGATGAAACCCCAGGTCCCCATGTGGCACCTGCACGACCTCCTGACCGACGACGCGATCGTGTGCGGGGACTCCGGCACGGTGACGACGTGGGTCGCCCGCTGGAGGCTGCGGGCGCAACAGCGGTTCAGCTTCAGCGGGACGATGTGCTCGATGATGGCCGGCCTGCCGTATGCGATCGGCGCGCAGGCGGCCTATCCCGACCGCCAGGTTGTCGCCTACACGGGCGACGGGTCCCTGATGATGATGATGGGCGAGCTCGCGACGCTTGCGCACGAGCACCTGCCGGTCAAGGTGATCGTCAACAAGAACGGCACGCTCGGGTTGATCAAGTGGGAGCAGCAGATCTTCCTGGGCAACCCGGAGTACGGAAACGACCTGGGCGACATCGACTTCGTCAAGGTGGCAGAGGGTTGCGGGTTGCACGGCGTCCGCATAGACGATCCGAAACGCTGCCGCGACCAGCTGGCGGAGGCCCTCGAGCTCGACGAGCCGGTGCTGATCGAGTGCGTCACCGACCCGCACGAGCCGCCTCACCCGCCTCAGGTCACGGCCGAGCAGACGAAGCTGTTCGCCGAGGCGCTGCTCCACGGAGAAGAACACCGCAAACGGATCGCGCTGACGGTCGGGCGAGACATGCTGAAGGAAGCGGACCTTCCCGCCAGTCCCTACGGGATCCCGGCGCGGATCAAGGAAAAGCTCACGCCGGGACACTGATGGCGACCGCGGTTCAGGAGCTCCGGGCACGCCCCGCGGGCATCGAGGACGTCGACGTCCGCTCGCTGGCACGCGAGCTGGCGCGAGCCGTCTCCGGCGAGGTTCGGTTCTCGGTCGGCAGTCGCGCCCTCTACGCGAACGACGCCTCGGCGTATCGCCAGGTTCCGCTCGGCGTCGTCGTGCCCCGCACACCCGACGACGTCGTTGCGACCGTCGCGCTCTGCCGGGAGTTCGAGGCGCCGGTCTTCGCGCGCGGCGCGGGCACGGGCCTCGCCGGCCAGACGGTGAACGAGGCGGTCGTCGTCGACTTCAGCAAGTATCTGCGGGAGATCGTCGAGCTCGACCACGAGCGGCTGCGGGCGCGTGTGCAGCCCGGCCTGGTACTCGATCGGCTGCGCGAGCGCGCCGAGGAACACAACCTCACGTACGGGCCCGACCCGGCGACGCACAGCCGCTGCACCCTCGGAGGGATGCTCGGCAACAACTCCTGCGGCGTCCACTCGATTCTGGCCGGCGTCACGGCCGACAACGTCGAGTCGCTCGACGTGCTGCTGTACGACGGGACGCGACTGACCGTCTCGCGCGGCGACGAGGCGATCCGCGGCCCGGGCGCAGAACAGCTTTCACGCCGCCTGCGCGAGCTCGCCGATCGTTGGGACGACCGGATCAGGTCGGGCTTCCCGCAGATTCCCCGCCGTATCTCCGGCTACAACCTCGATCGGCTGCTGCCGGAGCGCGGCTTCGACGTAGCCGCGGCTCTGGTCGGCACCGAGTCGACATGCTGCCTCGTGCTCGAGGCCGAGCTCAGGCTGATCCCGAGCCCACAGCACCGCTCGCTCGTCCTGCTCGGTTACGACGCGCCGTGGACGGCGGCAGACCACGTGCCGGAGATCATGCCGTTCGAACCGATCGGCCTCGAGACATTCGACCAGCGGCTCGTCGACAACGAGCTGAAGAAGGGATTCGTACGCCATCCGGAGCTCCTTCCCGGCGGGCAGGCCTGGCTGCTCGTCGAGTTCGGCGGCGACACGAAGGAGGAGGCGGACGCGAAGGCCGAGCGGCTCACCTCCGCACTCGAGAAGCAGAAGAACAAGGACTACATCGACCTCAAGCTCTACGAGGACGAGGACGAGGTCAAGCAGGTCTGGGAGATCCGCGAAGGCGGTGTCGGCCACTCGAAGGTTCCCGGGGAGCATCCCGGCTGGCCGTCATGGGAGGACGCCGCCGTCGCGCCGGAGCGATGTGGCGACTACCTGCGCGATTTCGACAAGCTCGTCTCGGAGCATGGGCTCCTGGTCTCCTGCTACTTCGGCCACGTCGGGCACGGCTGTCTGCACACTCGGCTCAACTGGGACTTCTCGACCCGGGACGGCATCCGTCGGTACCGCGCCTTCATGGAGGACGCCGCCGGTCTCGTCGCGTCCTACGGCGGCTCGCTGTCGGGAGAGCACGGCGACGGACAGGCGCGGGCGGAGTTGCTCGACCGGATGTTCGGTCCCGAGCTCGTCGAGGCGTTTCGCGAGTTCAAGGCGATCTGGGACCCGGACCGCGGCCTGAACCCGGGCAAGGTCTCGGACCCGTACCCGCTCGACACGAACCTCCGCATGGCGCCGCCCTACCGGCCGCGCACGGTGCACACGCACTTCTCCTTCCAGGATGACGGCGGGTCGTTCGCCGCCGCCGCGGAGCGCTGCTTCGGCGTCGGCGCCTGCCGCGACATGGAAGGGGTCATGTGCCCGAGCTACCAGGCCACGTTCGAGGAGAAGCACTCCACACGGGGCCGCGCCCGCCTGCTGTTCGAGATGATGCGCTCCGACGTCGTCGACGACGGCTGGCGCTCGGACGAGGTCAAGGAGTCGCTCGACCTCTGCCTCGCGTGCAAGGGCTGCAAGAACGAGTGCCCGGTCCGCGTCGACATGGCGACCTACAAGGCCGAGTTCCTCTCCCACTACTACGAGGGACGCCTCCGGCCGCGGCAGGCGTACGCCCTCGGGCTGATCATGTTCTGGGCGCGGGTCGCCTCGGCGGCGCCGCGGATCGCCAACGCCCTTGCCGGAAGCTCCCTTGGGAAACGCATCGCGGGCGTCGCGCCCCAGAGGACGCCGCCGCGTTTCGCCGACGAGCCCTTCGCCTCCTGGTTCGCGCGGCGCGGCGGCACCCTCGTACGCGGCGGGAGGCGAGTCGTGCTGTGGCCCGACACGTTCACGAACTACTTCGAGCCCGACGTCGCGAAGGCCGCCGTCGAGGTGCTCGAGGCTGCAGGCTGCTCCGTCGAGCTCCCGCGGGGCCACCTGTGCTGCGGCCGCCCGCTGTACGACTTCGGGATGCTGACGCTCGCGCGGCGCCAGCTCGAGCAGATCCTCGAGCGGCTGCGACCAGAGATCCGCGACGGGATCGAGGTCGTGGGCCTCGAACCAAGCTGCGTCGACGTCTTCCGCGACGAGTTGCTCAACATGCTGCCGCACGACGAGGACGCGAAGCGGCTGTCCAAGCAGACGTTCTCGTTCGTCGAGTTCGTCACCGACAGGCTGGACTTCGAGCCTCCGAAGCTCGCCGCGACCGTCGTCGTCCAGGGCCACTGCCACCACCGTGCGGCCGAGAAGACGATGCGCCACGATCGAGAGCTGCTCGACCGACTCGGCGTCGACTACGAGGTGCTCGACACGGGCTGCTGCGGGATGGCCGGCTCGTTCGGCTACCACGCCGGGGAGCAGTACGACGTCTCTGTGGCCGTGGCCGAGCACAGCTTGCTGCCGAAGCTGGAGGACACCCCGGGTTCGACGGTCGTCGTCGCGGACGGGTTCTCGTGCCGAGGCCAGATCGACCAGCTCGGCGGGCGCAAGGCCGTCCACGTCGCGCAGCTCGTGCAGAGGGCGATGCGCGAGGCCGGCCGTACAGGCCCGGAGAAGACTGCAGCACCCAGGCGTTCGCGGCGAAGACACATCGCCCTCGCCGCAGTCGCGGCCGCACTCGCGGGCCTGCTCGCCGTGCGGCGGCCGTATCTATCGTAGTGCGATTTACGTTGCCTCTTCGATGGCGCGAGGAGACATGAGCATCTACCGCGATGCGCTGCGCAACCGCAGGCTCTTCGGCGTCGCCGCGATCGCAGCGATCGGCGGCTTCCTGTTCGGCTACGACACCGGCGTCATCGGCGGTGCGCTGCTGTTCATGAAGAAGGACCTCGGCCTGCATTCACACGGCCAACAGCAGCTGACGGTCGCGATCCTCCTGCTCGGGGCGGTCGCCGGCGCGCTCATCGCCGGGTGGTCGGCAGACCTCATCAGCCGCCGCCGAACGAAGATCATCTCCGGCTGCGTCTACGTCATCGGCGCTGTGGGCTGCGCCCTCGCCCACTCGTACTGGCAGATCCTCGCCGGCCGGTTCTGGCTCGGTCTGGCGGTCGGTTGCGCATCCTTCGTCGGGCCGATGTACATCGCCGAGCTCGTGCCGCCTCGCATCCGAGGCGGCCTCGTCAGCTTCAACCAGCTGATGATCACACTCGGGATCCTCGCCGCGTACATCGTCGACTGGGGCTTCGCCCCGTTCGCGAACAACTGGCGCTGGATGTTCGCGCTGGGGGTCGTGCCGGGCGCGGCACTGGCAATCGGGATGTTCTTCATGCCGTTCTCGCCGCGCTGGCTCGTCGAGAAGGGCCGCGAGGACGACGCACGTGTGGTGCTCGAGCGCTATCGCCTCGAAGGCGACGACATCGACGGCGAGATCCACGAGATCAAGGACGTCGCCGAGAAGGAGATCGGCCTTCGCGGCCTCCTGGCCAAGGGCCTGCGACGCATGCTGCTCGTCGGCATCGGTCTCGCGGTCTTCCAACAGATCGTCGGGATCAACACCGTCATCTACTACGCGCCGACGATCCTCAAGTTCGCGGGGCAGCAGAACACCGGCGCGCTCACGCAGAGCGTCTACATCGGCTGCACGAACGTCTTCTTCACGATCGTCGCAATCGCTCTGCTCGACAAGCTCGGCCGCCGGTTCTTCCTCGTCGCCGGAACGTCGGTGCTCACCGTCGCGCTCGTCGGACTGGGCATCTTCTTCGCGTCGTCAGGCGTGCAGCACTCGGTCAGCTGGCTCGCACTTGCGTGCCTGCTCGTCTACATCATGGGCTTTGCGGTAGGCCTCGGTCCGGTCTTCTGGCTGATGATCTCGGAGATCTTCCCGCTGCAGATGCGCGGCCCGGCGATGGCGGTCTGCACGATGTTCAACTGGGGTTTCAACTTCCTGATCTCCTACACGTTCCTGACGCTGACGGACGCGATCACGAAGGAAGGCGCGTTCTGGCTGTACGCGTTCTTCGGCATCTGCGCGGTCGTCTTCTTCCTGACGCTCACGCCCGAGACCAAGGACCGCTCGCTCGAAGAGATTCAGGGCGAGCTGGGCGCCGAGACCGACGCGCCACTGTCCCGCGCGGCCTGAGCCTCAGGCCGGGGCGGACCCGAGCCGCGGCGTCCGCAGCCGTTCGAGCACACGCTCGGCCACGTCCGTCCGGTTCGCGCTGAGCCACGCCAGCACGGCCTGGCCGCGCGACGCGTCGCGCGGAACCTGCTCCGCGACGGCGAGGTAGATCCGGGCCGTCTCGACCGGCCCGACGCAGTCGGTCAGCGCTCGGTCGACCGCGGCCGCCAAACCCGCCGGATCGGTCGCCGGCCGGGCGTGGGTGTGCACCCCGAAGATCTCCGGCAGCCCGCGCGCCTGCACGTCGGGCTCGAAGATGTCGAGCCGGTAGGCGCAGAGAAGAGCGAACTCGCGCGTCGCGGCGAGCTCGTTCCAGAGCTTCTCGAGGTCGATCGCCGCCGCCTGCAGGCCGCGTCGCCAGAGCAGGTCGACCATCTCCCCGTACGCTCGGACCGTGCTGCCGGGGAAGCGGGCGGCAGCGTCGTCGATGAGCCCGCCGACGACACGCGCGAACGCGTCGGGGTCGGGCGACTCTTCGTGCATGACGAGCGACAGCGTTTCCTCGGCATCCAGGACGTCGAGCAGACCCTCGGCCCGAATGCCGGCGAGGTCCCACCCCCCGGCTGCCAGGCCGCGGTCGAACGACCGGCGATGCTCGTCCGTCGCTATCACGACTGCCGGGGCGCCCGCCTCGAATCCAGCGCCGACGAAGGAGCAGACGACCCGCTGGAGCGCGCCCAGGTCGTCGTAGATCTGGACCGCGTGGTCCGAGGGCTCCGCGGCCCGGATGAACGTCTGCCAGGCACTCACGTCGGTCACTCAGGTTTCCTGCGCCGCAAGCGTTCCAAACCTCGCCGGATCATTGCTGACCAAGGCCCTACGAGCTGCACGGTCCGCGCCGGGGGCGTACAACTGGCTGCGATGGCCCCGACCGGCCACAGTGGTGCCGCGGGGCACCCACGGCGACTGGAATCCGCTCTCGGCCTACGGATCGAACGGGCGAAACGTACAGCGAGACGGCACCCAGTCATCGTGGCCGCTGTCGTGCACCTCGGGGGAGGCGCCGAACAGCATCTGCTCGTGAACGCGACGTGTGCGCGCCGCGCGAGCGTGGCCGATCCGTACGCGAACGGGTCTACTGAACCCTGACGATCCGGAGGGCGGGAAGTGGGCTGGCGTACCCCTCGGCACACCAGTTCGGCACGACGACCTGCCAGCGTCCCCGGCGCGGGAACGTTGCGGTTGCCGTCCAGGTCGAGGCGCTCGACCGATGAGGGTGCAAGAGGAATCCGAGCCGCGATGTGGGGCGCAGTCGATGGAAGCTCGGCCCAGTCGTCGCCTGGACGCCGTATCCGCCGTTGATGAACGCATCCAGCGCTTTCTCCCGGTCGACACCGGGGGCGATCGCGACGAGTCGCATCTGACAACTCCGCGGAAGGGGTTGAGCCGCGCGAATGCGGACCGCCACCGGTTGACCGACGCGCGCTTCTCTCGGCAGGACGAGCAGGAGGCCGAACTTCGACGCTGCACCAGACCCGACGGCGACGGCAACGCCGAACACGACCACGAAACCGCTCAGGGCAACAGAGAAGCGACGCACGACGAGCGGGGCCTCCCGATCCGAGAGCGAAAGTCTACGACGAAAGCGCGCTCGGCCCGGCCTTCCGGACCGGCACGGCAGTTACGCTGCCCGGTCCTCCGGACCGGCACGGCAGTACGAGATGCGCCCGGCATGATTCGAACATGCGACCTCTGCCTCCGCAGGGCAGCGCTCTATCCCCTGAGCTACGGGCGCCCGGCCGGTCAGTGTAGCCGGGCGGTTTTGCCGCCGACGTCGAGCACGGCGTCGTCCGGGACTTCGACGCGAACGTAGGCAAGGGCCACACCGGGCACCGCGCTCGTGACCCGGCCGACGTCCTTGCCCTCGTAGGTGACCACCGTCTCCGCCGGCGGCGCGTCGCCCTCGACGTCGAGCACGCGCAGGCGGCGGTTGACCTTCCCGCGGTAGTGCTGTCGCGCGACGGGCTCCTGCCCCGGGTAGCAGCCCTTGGAGAACGAGATCGCCCGCTCTTCGAGCCCCGCCTCCGCCGGCAGCACGCGATCGTCGATCTCGCGTCCGAACCTTGCCGTCCCCGCCTCGATGCGCATCCGCTCGAGCTCCTCGTCGCCGATCGTCGGCTCGATCCCCGCGTCGAGGACCTCGCGCGCCGGACGTCCGTAGTCCCGGTTCTCGATCCCCTCCGTGCCGTCGAAGACGATCGACGAGACGTGCTCCTCCAATTCGATCTCGCACTTCGCGGCGAAGCGCATGCGGAGGAGGTGCGCGCTCACCACCTCGCCGAGCTCGGGCTCCGTGAGCAGCAAGAAGTCGTCCTCGCCGCGCCGCCAGACGAGGAGCGCGGCGATCACGCGGGCCTTCGGCGTCAGCAGCAGCGCGTCCACCGACTCCGCCGTGAGTACGTCGTTCGAGAGCAACCGCTGCAACAGGTCGCCGGCATCCGGGCCCCGTACCCGGACGTAGGCCCTCGGCCGCCTCGCAGCACTGCGCGTAACGATTGCCATCCCCTCCTAGACTAGACACCGTGTTCCGGTCGAAGGCCGAGCGGAAGGTGGTCGAGCTGGGCTACGACCCGGCGCGGCTCCCGCCCGGGCAGTACCTGACCGAGAAGTGGCCCGTTCTGCACGCCGGGTCCGTACCGCGCTATCCGGATCTCGCCACGTGGACGTTCCGCGTCTTCGGCGAGGTAGGCAGCGACCTCGAGCTTTCCTGGGACGAGCTGAACGCGCTGCCGCGTTCGAGCAACACGCAGGACATTCACTGCGTCACGCGCTGGTCGCATTTCGACATGCACTTCGAAGGCGTGCACTGGCGCGAACTCGCGAAGCTCGCGGCGCCTGCAGCTTCCGCGAGCTTCGTCATCGCACACGCAGAGAACGGGTTCACGTCGAACGTCCCGCTGTCGTTCCTCGAGGACGGGAACGCGCTGCTCGCCACACATGCGGACGGTGAGCCCCTCACGCCCGAGCACGGCTACCCATTGCGACTCGTCATTCCCGGCAAGTACTTCTGGAAGAGCGCGAAATGGCTGCGCGGAATCGAGTTGTCGAGCGTCGACAAGCCCGGGTTCTGGGAGCGGTACGGCTACCACAACGACGCCGACCCCTGGCGCGAGGAGCGGTACGGGTTCTAGAACGCGAAGGGGCGGCCGGAGCCGCCCCTTCTGGACAAACCCGAGGGGTCTGTCCTACATCATCCCGCCCATGTCCGGCATGCCGGCGCCGGCGCCCGCGGTCTGCTTCTCCGGGGCCTCGGCGACGACCGCCTCGGTGGTGAGGATGTTCTTCGCGATCGACGCGGCGTTCTGAAGCGCCGAGCGCGTGACCATGGTCGGATCGATGATCCCGGCCTTCACGAGGTCCTCGGTCTCGCCGCTCTCGACGTTGAGCCCGAAGCCCTTGTCGGCCGTGCGGACCTGGTTGACGACGACCGAGCCCTCGAGGCCCGCGTTGGTCGCGAGCTGGCGGAGCGGCTCCTCGAGCGCGCGGAGGATGATCTGCGCACCGGTCTTCTCGTCGCCCTCGATCGACTCGAGGTCCTTGCGGATCGCATCCGCGGCGTTCAGGAGCGCGACGCCGCCGCCCGGCACGATGCCCTCCTCGAGGGCCGCCCGAGTGGCCTGCAGCGCGTCCTCGACGCGGTGCTTCTTCTCCTTCATCTCGGTCTCGGTGGCCGCGCCGACCTTGACCACGGCGACACCGCCGGACAGCTTCGCGAGCCGCTCTTGGAGCTTCTCGCGGTCGAAGTCGGAGTCGGTGTTCTCGATCTCCTGCTTCAGCTGCTTGATCCGGCCCTTGATCGCCTCCGCGTCACCGGCACCGTCGACGATCGTCGTCGAATCCTTGTCGACGACGACACGGCGGGCGTGACCGAGCTGCGAGAGCTTCGTGTTCTCGAGCTTGAGGCCCATCTCCTCGGTGATCACCTCGCCGCCCGAGAGGATCGCGATGTCCTCGAGCATGCGCTTGCGGCGGTCGCCGAAGCCCGGCGCCTTGACCGCGACGGCCTGGAAGGTGCCGCGGAGCTTGTTGACCACGATCGTCGCGAGCGACTCGCCCTCGACGTCCTCGGCCACGATCAGCAGGGGCTTCCCGGCCTGGATCACCTGCTCGAGCACCGGCAGCAGATCCTTGACCGCACCGATCTTCTGGTTGGCGATCAGGATGTACGGGTCCTCGAGGACCGCCTCCATGCGCTCGGAGTCGGTGATCATGTAGGGCGACAGATAGCCCTTGTCGAACTGCATGCCTTCCGTGAACTCGAGCTCGAGGCCCAGCGTCTGGCCCTCCTCGACGTTCACGACGCCGTCCTTGCCGACCTTCTCGATCGCGTCCGCGATCACGTCGCCGATCTCGCGCTCACGCGAGGAGATGGTCGCGACCCGGGCGATGTCCTCCTTGCCCGAGACGTCCTTGGACTGCGACTTCAGGTTCTCCGTCACCTTCTCGACGGACTGCTCGATGCCGCGCTTGAGCGCCATCGGGTTCGCGCCGGCCGCCACGTTCTTCAGGCCCTCGCGGACGATCGCCTGGGCGAGGACGGTCGCCGTCGTCGTGCCGTCGCCGGCGACGTCGTTCGTCGCCGTGGCGACCTCGCGCACGAGCTGGGCGCCCTGGTTCTCGAACACGTCCTCGACCTCGATCTCGCGGGCGATCGTCACACCGTCGTTCGTGATCGTCGGCGCGCCGTATCTCTTATCGAGCACGACGTAGCGCCCCTTTGGGCCAAGGGTGACGCGGACGGCGTCGGCGACGACGTTGACGCCCCGCTCCAGCGCGCGGCGCGCATCCTCATTGAACTTCAGCTCCTTGTGCGACATGTCTTCCTCCTGAGCGAAACGAGCTATGCGGTTGCGCCGGCGAGCTTGCGCTTGCCCTTGCCACCTGTGTGGACGACCTTCGCGAGCACATCCGACTCACGCAGGATCAGAACGTCGTCGGTACCGATCCTGATCTCAGTGCCCCCGTACTTGGAGAAGACGACCTCGTCGCCCTCCGCCAGATCCATCGGCACGAACTTCCCGTTGTCGTCCCGAGCGCCGGGGCCGACGGCGAGGACGCGGCCGCGCTGCGGCTTCTCCTTCGCCGTGTCCGGCAGGACGATCCCGCTGACCGTCAGCTCCTCCTCCTCGAGCACCTCGACGATCAAGCGGTCACCAAGCGGCTGCAGATTCATCAACGCCTCCTAACTAAGGACTGGAGTCGGGTGGTCGACCGCAGTCGACACCGACTCTTGATCGACCCGCCAGGCCCCTCACGGCTAAACCCTCTGCGTTCCGACAGGTCGCTCACGCCTTCGTGTTCGCTGGCGGCGTCCTGCGGAGGCGCCGCCCTCGCCTTCCCAGCGGTCGGTGTCGGCCGTCGCAGGCGGCTCCTTCTCCTCTTCGCTGCCCTGCGCCGGCTCCGACCGCACGCCTGGTACTGCACTCAACGGGCTGCCGGGCGCTGGGGAACCGACTGCTGGACGGCCGTCGACGTCGTTCCTGTACACCCCATAGGCCGCGAGCGGCTCCGAGTCGTGGCGTCGGCTCGTAGCGAAAAACCGGGCCAAGAATCCCTGCCAGTCAAGGCGCTCCTCGCCGAGCCGCCAGAGACTTGCCGGCACCGGCGTATGACGGACCGGCGGATAGCGCGGATCAAACGACCCATGCTTTTGTGACTGCTCTATCCTCAACGCGCCTCCCTCCCGGCGGCTGCCATTCCTGCTGCGACCGTGGCCGAGCCAGCCACTGCAGGGGTCCGGGAGACCTCGTTTGCGGGCTCGCTGTTCGACCCGTTGGTCGAGAGTCGCGCGAGCGGTGCGGCTGCGTTGGCTTCGCGGTTGAGGAAGGCACCCAGCTCCTGGATCGTGCTCATTAGCGGCGCCGGGAACACCACGGTGGAGTTCTTGTCGACGGCGATCTCGACCAGCGTCTGCAGGTTGCGCAGCTGCAACGCGAGCGGATGCGCCATCATCACGTCGGCGGCGTGGGCGAGCTCGCCGGCGGCGAGCGCCTCTCCCTCGGCTGCGATGATCTTCGCGCGCTTCTCACGTTCTGCCTCGGCTTGCCGGGCCATCGCGCGCTTCATGCTTTCGGGCAGCTGGATGTCCTTCAGCTCGACCAGCGTGACCTGGACGCCCCAGTCTTCGGTCTGCACGTCGAGGATCTCGCGGATGCTCTTGTTCAGCTCCTCGGTGTCGGAGAGCGTTTCGTCCAACGTATGCCGGCCGACGACGGCCCGCAGAGTCGTCTGTGCGATCTGGTCGATCGCCGAGGCAACGTTCTCGATCGCGACGACAGCACGGACGGCGTCGACCACCTTGTAGTAGGCGACCGCGGAGACGTCAACAGAGACGTTGTCGCGGGTGATGATGCCCTGCGACTGGATCGGCATTGTCACGATCCGCAGCGAGACGCGGCTGATCCGGTCGATCAACGGGATGATCACGATCAGGCCCGGCCCGAACGCGCCGTCGCCGACGCGACCGAGGCGGAACTTCACGGCTCGCTCGTACTGCTTGAGGATATGAACCGAGGACGCCGCGACCAGCACCAAGACGACTGCGACCACGACGATCGCCACCAAGACGACGGTCATCTCGTCTCCTTCCCGCCGGCAACGCCGCCCCTGCTCCAGGGTACGCTCCGCGAGACTGCGGAACGAGCTACCGAAGCGGATGCAGACGGACCCGGCGTAAGCGCGGCGCCCCTGACGTCCGACTCGACGCGCCTGAACAAGCCACCTCCCCAGCGCCGCGCGAGGATCAGCCCTCGAGTGCGGATGATGCGAGCCATTCGACCTCCTCAGCCCAAGCCCGGCGGCGGTCGCGAACGCGAACGCCGAACACCATTCCGGCCTGCTCTGCTGAGGACGGACGTCCCCGCCCATTCGTTGTGGGCAGAAATCCCTGCGGGACCTACCAGCTGCTTCGGCCCGCTACCCACAGGATAGCGAACCCCGGAGCCGCTCCATCGGTGTCGACCCCGATCTCCCCTCAATAGATGAACGCGGCGTCGCCCAACGAACCGTGGTGGAACGCGGCTGCCGCGTCGAGGTCTGCGGCTTGGCGCCTTCGTGCTCACCCGGTTGAGCTCCGGCATGGGCGCCACGCAAACGCGACTCTCCGACCGTCAGTCACCTCCACGTTGAGTCGGCAGAGTGGGTCTGCGCCTACGGTCTATAAGAGGCCCCGCCAGAGTTACGACGGGAATCGGGTTCCGGGCGAGCGAACTACAATGGTTGCCGCCAGTCGATGCGGAGATACGGGAGGGCAACGCCGGTGACGGAGCACCAGGAGAACGCGGAGTGGAACGTCGCCGAGTGGCACGGCAAAATGCTGGTGGATCGCGACGGCGAGAGGATAGGCAAGCTCCAGGACGTTTACGTCGACGTGGAGAACGACGAGCCGCAGTTCGCCACTGTCAAGGAGGGTTTCATCGGCCGTCACCTGACCTTCGTGCCGCTCGGCAGCATCAAGGTTGGCCCGGACGAACTTCAGGTGGCGGTGACTAGGGAGCAGGTTAAGTCCGCGCCAAACATCGAACAGCACGGCGAGGAACTCTCCCAGGCAGACGAATCTGCCCTCTACCATCACTACGAACTCAACTACACGCCGCCCGATACCGAGAGTGGACGCCGCCTCGCCCGCCGTTGATGACGCACTAGCTCATCTAGGTGTCCTGAGTCGTTGATCCGTTGGCAGTAGGCGGCGAGGCTGTCGAGGATCTCGTCGGCGGTCTTGTGCCAGACGAACGGTTTGGGATTGTCGTTCCAGTTGGTGATCCAGCT
>Ga0209579_10000258_pt1 | contig 68968 bp, 67 predicted proteins | sample Coa_R1_2_FD_187152 | JGI IMG/M metagenome (GOLD analysis project Ga0209579, IMG submission 187152) | Surface soil microbial communities from Centralia Pennsylvania, which are recovering from an underground coalmine fire - Coalmine... | ecosystem: Environmental > Terrestrial > Soil >...
CTTCGTCCGACACGAGCCTCGACGGTACGCCCGCCTCGTTCTGAACACCGACGTTTGCCGCGAGCCGCTCGTACGTTGCTGAACTGTGGGCGACGAACATGTACCCGCACGACTCGAACCGAAGAGCGACTCGCGAATCGAGTCGATGCTCCACATCCCGCCAGAACTCGATCGATTCGCGAGCGAGACTGCAGGCGATCGACGTACCCCATTGCTGCCGCACTCCGCCGGGCTGGACTCCGGACGCGCCCGCTGCGATCCCGTCGCGCTCGAGCACCAGCGGTCTGAGCCCACGGGTCTGCGCCTCCCGCGCTACGGCCAGACCGATCACGCCCGCGCCGACCACGACCAGCTCCACGCCTGCATTCTCGCCCCTGGGGCAGACCGCTGCCCCTGGTGGGCTATGACCAGACGAGCTGCGCGACGCGGGCGAAGTTGCCGCCGAGGATCGCGCGAACGGCATTCGCCGGGTACCCGCGTGCGAGGAGTTCGCGCGTCAGCTCGGGCAGCTGGAGAGGGCTCACGAACCGGAGCGGGAAGAAGTCCGCGTAGCCCGAACCGGGCGGGAACGTATCCCGATGCTCGCTCAAGTAGGTGTTGAGCTCGGCCTGGTCGAAGACGTAGTCGAGGCCGATGCCGACATGCTCCGGGCCGACGAGCTCGACCGCGTAGACGACGGCACGAGTGAGTGCCTCGGTGCTCGCGTCGTTCTCGCCCAGGAAGATGCCGACCCCGTTGATCCCGACGACGCCTCCCGTGGCAGCACACACGCGCATCAGATCGTCGCTGACGTTGCGTTCGTGACTGCGGAGGCCAAGTGGTACCGAGTGGGAGAAGATGACAGGGTCCTGCGATTGCTCGCACAAGTCGAGGACGGTTCGGCGGGAGCAGTGCGTCGCGTCGACCAGCATTCCCAGGTCGTTCATCTCCGTTACCAGCGCGCGGCCGAAGTCGGTGAGCCCGACCTCGGGGTCGTCGTGGCAGCCCCCGCCCGCGCGGTTGCGCTGGTTGTACGCGATCAGTGCCGTGCGAACACCGAGAGCGTGGTACGCGGAGAGGAGCGACAGCTGCCCGTCGAGAGGCTCCGTCCCCTCGAGGTCGAAGCTGACGGCGAGGCGGCCTGTTCCTTTCGCCGCTTCGACGTCCGCGTAGCCGTCGATGAGCACGTATTTGTCGCTGCGCTCGAGGAGCCCCCGTCGGAACGCAGCCGCGATCTTCAGCGTGTCGAACGGAGAGGTCAGGTCGAACCCGACGTTGATCGAGACGACATCGACGCCGGCCTGTCGATAGAGCTCGAGCTTGTCGACGGCGGTCTCGTCGGGTCTGAGCGGAAGGCAGCCGTGCTGATCCCAGACGAGCGCGTCGGAGTGCAGGGTCTGAGCTTGGGCCGGGAGGGCAGGGTCGGCGGGAACGGTCAGCAGACCTCGAGGTCGGGGTCGTCGGATGTTACGAGTGTTCAGCTGCTCGGGTGTGATCGGGCCTCACGGCACCGCGTGCAGAGCGCGTCGCCTTGGAGCCGCGCCCTACGCCGCGGTACTCAGCGACGCTGCCTCGAGCAGCCCCGCGAGCTCATCCGTCGCCGCCTGGTCGAGCGGCAGCAACGGGGCGCGTACCGGGCCGGTCGAGTCGCCGACGATTGCGCAACCGGCCTTGACCGCCGCGGCGTACATCTGGCTCTCGAGGAACCTGCACAGCGGCCACAGGCGCGCCCATAGCTCGCGCGCGGCAGGGAGGTCGACGTCGTCGATCAGCAGCCGGTGCAGCTCGACGCACTGCTCCGGGAGGATCGACGCCGCCCCCCACACGACCGCTTCTGCTCCGGCGGCGAGCGCGGCGAAGGTGAGCGTGTCCCAGCCGTTCAGCAACGTCGGACCGTCGGTCTGGATCAGCTCGGTCGCGGCTGTCGCATCACCGCCGGTGTCCTTCAGCGACGTCACGCCGGCTTGTTGCAGTTCCCGGAACTGGTCGGCAGTGAGCCTGACGCCTGTCGCGGACGGGATGTTGTAGTACATGATCGAGATCCCGATCGCGTCCCCGACGGCCTGATAGTGGGCGAACAGCGCCTGCCAGGGGAGCGGGTCGTAGAACGGCGGCACGATCATCACCGCGGCGGCGCCGGCCTGCTCGGCATGAACGCTCAGCTCCACCGTCTCCCGCGTCGAGAGCGCACCGGTGTGGGGAACGACGGGCACGCGGCCGGCGGCTGCGTCGATCGTCGCCTCGACCAGCCGGCGCCGCTCGGCATTCGTGAGCGTGGTGAACTCGCCGGTGCTCCCGCCGGGGACGAGACCGGCGACGCCGCCCGCGATCAGCCGGTCGACGTTGGCCGCGAGCGCATCGGTGTCGACGGCGCTTCCGTCTTCGGTGAACGGGGTGATGAGCGCGGGCAGCACTCCGTGGAACTGCTCAGACATGAGTCACCTCTCGGATGTGGGCATCGATGCGTTCGGCGGCCGCGAGCCCGGTCTTGGCGGCCGCCTCCATGTTTCCCAGCTCGGCGAAGTAGTCGCCCGCCAGGTGCAGGTTCTGATGCGGCCCGAGCGGCCCCTCGAGCAAGGGCTGAAGACGGCCGCGGCCGGGATGGGCGTAGACGTTGCCGAGCTCCCAGCGCTGAACACGAGCCTCTGCGATGACGCCGCGCGTCTGCGGATACAGCTCGTGCAGATCGGCGAGGAAGCGCCCGACGATCACGTCGTCGCTCTCGCGCATCAGCTCGGCGGCGCCGTGGGCGCCGGCGAACAGCATCAGCGTGCCGCCCGGTCGTCGCGCCTCGCCCGCGCGGAGCGCGTGCGCCTGGTTGATGAACATGTCGAAGACTCGACCCGGCGTCGCCATCGCGTAGACGTCGTCATACGGCATCGCCGTCTTCTCGCTCGTCTCCACCGCCACGGTCAGGAAAGCTCCGTACGTCATCTGCGCCAGCGCCGCGCCGGCGTGCTCGGCGATCGGCGCGACGAGCGGCGCCGCATGAGGTGCCTGCGCCGCGACGATCACGTGCTGCGCGCGAACCTGCTCGCCGTTGTACTGCACGACGAGCTCTCTGCCGTCGGCGTCGATCGCGTCCACGCGACTCTCGGTCTGTGCGCGGTCGCCGAGCGCGCGTCCGAGCGCGGCCGGCAGCCGTCCGGTTCCACCGACGAGGTTGCGCGCGAGCAACGAGCCCTTGCCGCCCCAGATCAGCGCGAACAGCCCGATCCCGCAGCCCGCGGACAGCTCGTCGAGCTCCGCGGTCGCCCGATGCGCGGCGCAGGAGAAGATCTCGCGCGCAGCATGCGGTAGCGGCCCGAGGAAATCGCCGAACGTGCGGTGGTCCTCGAAGTCGTAGCGGCGTTCGAGCCTGTGGTACCGGCCGACGGCACGCATCACCTTCAGCCCACCACGCGCGAACGCAACTCGGTCCCGAAGCGACAGGGGCACGCGGAACGGATACGTCTCGACCCGGCCGCCGGTGAGCAGCGTCGAGCCGACCGCGAGCCCCATCATGCTGCCGGTGACAGGCACGGTCTCCAGGCCACATTCCCGCGCCATCTGATCGACGAGCGAGCCCGGCGCGGGGAAGAGGTGCGCCCCGTAGTTGAGCCAGTAGTCCCCGCAGGCGTCGGAGCGCATCCGGCCGCCGAGGCGATCGCCCGCCTCCAGCAGCAGGACGTCCCGCTGACGGAGCCGCCAGGCTGCCGAGAGCCCGGCGATCCCGCCGCCGATCACCACCACGTCGCGCGTCATACGGGGCATGATCCTCGACGTCCGAGACACAAGGTAGGCTTCATTACTTGGATAAAGAAAAAGCTGAACCTTTATCTCTGCAGCAGATCCGCTGCTTCTGCGCCGCCTTCGAGCTTGGGTCGTTCACCGCCGCGGCACGGGCGCTCGCCGTCTCCCAGCCGGCCGTCGCCGAGCAGATCCACAAGCTCGAGCAGAAGCTCGACGCCGACCTCTTCGTCCGTGCCGGGCGCGGGGTGGTCGCGACCGAAGCCGGGCGCGCGTTCGCCGAGCACGCGGCGAACAGCCTTCGCGCCGTCGAGGACGCGGCCGCCAGCGTGGGGGAGATCACCGCGCTGCGCAGGGGCACGGTCGCGATCGGCATCTTCGCCGAGCCGTCCGCGTGGCAGATCGAGCGGCCCGTCACTGCCTTCATGCGACGGCATCCCGATGTCTCTGTACGGCTCGTCGGGCGCAACTCGTCCGTCGTCGTCGAGCACATGCGGCGCGGCGAGCTCGCAGCCGCTGTCATCGTGCTGCCCGTCGATGACGAAAACCTCGACGTCCGCCCGCTCGTGCGCGACGAAGTCCTCTACGTCAGCGCCTCCCGCGAACGGACGCGAGAGCCCGCCACGATCGAGCAGCTGATCGGCAGATCGCTCGTCTACTACGACGCCGAGACCGGCGACAACGACCCGATCCGCCGCCAGCTCAGCGAGCGCGCACAGGCGATCGGCATGCGCCTGCGGCCGAAGGTCGAGGTCGAGCTGAAGGACATCGCCCTCCAGCTCGTCGCCGCCGGCATCGGCGACACGTACCTGCCGAGCGCGTACACACGCGCGCCCTACTACCCCGCCAAGCTGCGCACGACGTCGTTCGACCCGCCGCTGTACGACACCTTCGCGATCATCACTCCGACCGGCAGACGGCTGACGCCCGGCGTCCGAGAGCTGCTGACCGACCTCGAGACGCACATCCGGACGATCGCCGAAGGCTTCGACCGCTCGCGCTGAACCTACTCCGGAACGTCGGGGACGAGGGCGAGCGTGCTCAGGATCCGCCGCGTGCCGGCGGGATGGTGCGCGGCGTCGCGGTCGCCGATGTACTTCTCGAAGACTTCTTCCAGCTCGGCTGCGAAGGCGGAGGCCTCGGTCTCTGTCAACCAGAGGTACGAACGGCGCATCGAGCCGACCTTCTGCCAGGCATCGCTCTCGTGCGCCTCGACGGCGGCCCAGCGGCGGAATGCCTCGGCGAGGTTTTCGAACGCCGTCGTCGTGATCACGTCCGTGAACCCGCGCGCGCCGGAGTCACCGGTCTTGACCGACAGCGAGCGGGCGCACGCGCGCCACGGCCGCTCGCGCGCGTCGCCGCGCGTCTCCGCGCGTTCGACGACGCCCCAACGCTCGAGCGCCCGGAGGTGGTAGCTCATCGCGCTCGGCGTGAGCCCGGTCAGCTCGGCGAGCTCGCTCGCCGTTCGCTCGAGACCCTGGTAGAGCTCGTCGACGACCGTCAGCCGGGCGGGGTGGGCGAGGGCGCGGAGAGCCCTGGGGTCGCTGAGGACGACCTCCTCGCGCCGCCTCCCGCCCGGGGGGCTGGTTCGCTTGCGGGCCATCGTTCGAAGATCTTAGGCTCTCGCGTTGACAATGTGAAGCATCTGCTTCAATATTCTGAAACAGATGCTTCAGGAATTGCAGCACTCGGTCTGGCGGCACCGCGATCTGCGGCTGATGCTGTCCGCGCAGGCGGTCAGCGCCTTCGGCGACGACCTGGCGCTGATCGTGCTCATGCTGCGGGTCTTCAGCCATGGTCTGGGGCCCTGGTCGATCACGGGACTGCTGCTCTGTGCGGCGGTACCGGTCGCGTGCCTCGCGCCGGTCGCCGGCCGGTTGGTCGACTCCGTCGCATTTCGCACGCTTGCGACCGCGACCGCAGCGTGGCAGGCGCTCTGCTGTACGGCGCTCGCCTTCGCAGCACCCGTCTGGTCGACGTATGCGCTCGTCCTCGCGCTCCAGATCGGGCAGGTCGTCGCCGGTCCGACGTGGCAGGCACTGCTCCCGGCGGTCGTGGCGCCGGACGAGCTCGGGAGCGCGGTGAGCTTCTCGCAGGCGACGAGGCAGCTCGCGGCCGTCGCCGCGCCTGCGGTAGCCGGGCTCGCCGTCGGCACCGTCGGCTACACGCCGCCGTTGCTCGTCGATGCGGCCACCTTCGTCGTGCTGGGCATTGCAGGTCTCGGAGTTCGGACCAGCCGCGTGCCGGACGCCTCCGGGGAGGAGGGAGCCGGGTCGAGTGCGCCGTTCGCGCTCCGCTCGGATTCGCTCCTCTGGCCGCTGGTGGTCGGCGTCTGCGCGCTCGTGCTGGTCGGCGGTGTCACCAACGTCGTCGAGGTCTTCCTGATCCGTGGATCGTTGGCCGCGAGCGCGACCGTCTTCGGTCTGCTCGCCGGACTGTTCGCGGCGGCGCTCGTCGCTGGGGCGCTGGCCGCAGGCAAGGGGACTGCCGACGGCGCCCGTGCGCTCCGCGCGGGCGGAGCCGCGCTCGTCGTCGCGCTGGCGCTCGTCTGCGGCGGCCTGGCTCCGACGGTGTGGGCGTTCGCACTCGCGTGGGCAGTACTCGGGATCGCGAACGGGGCGCTGAACGCGGACGTGAGCACGCTCGTGCTCAAGCGGGCGCCCGGATCGTTCCGCGGCCGAATCCTCGCGCGCGTGAACGCGATGGTTCGCAGCGCCGAGATCGGCGCGCTCGCGATCGGCGGTGCCGCCGGCAGCCTGCTCGGCCCGCGCGCCACGTTCGTCGCCGGCGGCGCACTGATGGCAGTGGTCGCGGCAGGACTCTTGTTCCGGATCCAGTCGCAGGTTTCTGCTCGCGCACCACGCGCGTCGGGCATCTGGGACGGCCAACGCACGTGGAAGGAGGAGCGAACGTGATCGATTACGACAACGAGGGTCGCCTTCTGATCGCGAAGGAGCGCGTCGAACGAATCGCCGCGGACTACGGTCGCACGCTGCGGACGATCAGGTCGGGGACTCCTGGCCGGTCGACTCCTGCTCTTCCTGTTCCTGCTCGGCCTGTCTGGCCGGGGAGCGCGGTTCTCTCTCGTCGTCGCGATCCGGCTCGGCCGGATCGCTCGCGGCAGTCTCGCTCACTAGCTCTCCTCGTCGGCCATTTCGGCCCTCCGTCGTAGGCGTGGTCGCCCTCCGCTTCCCTTGCCGGGCCGCGCCAAACCGACGACGCGCGCGGCGCACCCGTTTCCAGGCCCGCCCCGTTTTCTCTGGAGACCAAGACTCAGGAGGTGAGCGCACGATGGGTGATCGGACACAGCGGCTGAAGGGGAAGGCGAACGAGGCCGCCGGCAAGGCCAAGGGCGCGGCCGGCTACCACAGCGGTAGCGGCAAGACGGAGGCAAAAGGCGCGGGCCAGACATTGAAGGGGCAGGCGCAGCAGGCGACCGGCAAGGTTCGGAGCAAGGCAAAGAAAGCAACGCGCTAGCCGGTCGGGCATGGCCGGCTCGCTCAAATCAAAGGTCGTCGGCGACCTGGTGGTGAAGCCTGCGGTCAAGCGGCTGTCGGGTCGACAGCCGACTCGCCGCGAGGCACTGGTCGCCGCCGTCTCCGTCGCCGTCGGAACGGGAAGCGTCGTCTATCGCCTGTTGCGTACGGGCGCTGCAGACACATCGAGCTAGACGCCCTAGGCTTCGCGGCCCACGCCGATGAAGCTCGCCGCGGTCGTCTCACTGCTCGTCGCGCCGGTAGTCGTCGCGTCGGCGTCCCCGCGGGCGGTGCTGCTCGGCCGCTCGTGGCAGGGGCGGCCGATCCGTGCGGTCGAGGTCGGCAACGCGTCGGGCACGCGAATGCTGGTCTTCGGCTGCATCCACGGCAACGAGACGGCCGGGATCGCGATCGCCGACGCGCTCGAGCGTCTGTCGCCCCGCGACCTCGATCTCTGGATCGTGCCCGACCTCAACCCTGACGGTGTCGCGGCGGACACGCGCCAGAACGCGCACGGCGTCGATCTGAACCGCAACTTCCCGTGGCGCTGGCGGCCGATGAGCGGCGTCTACGAGTCCGGGCCGCACCCCCTTTCGGAGCGTGAGGCGCGGATCGCACATGCGTTGATCCTGCGCCTGCACCCGCACGTGACCATCTGGTTCCACCAGCATCTGGACATGATCTGGGCCTCGGGCGGCGACCGGCGGATCGAGAAGGTGTTCGCGCGCGTCTCCGGGCTGCCGTATCACCCGATGCCGCGGCTCGCCGGCAGCGCGATCGAGTGGCAGAACGCAGCCCTTCACGGCACGACCGCGTTCGCCGCCGAGCTGCCCTCCGGTCGGGCGACCGCCCAACAGGTCAGGCGTTACGTGCGGGCCGTGCTCGCGGCGGGACGCGCGCCGTAGTCGAGACTCGCGAGCACGCCGTTCAGCGCCCGTATGCGTGACTCGCTCGCGGCCCGCGTGACGACGTAGAGGCAGAAGCCGCGCCCGGCTGCCGAGTAGAACCGCTGGAGCCCGAGCTGCCCGGGTGTGGGGCGGACGAGAGCCCGCTCGCTCAGGTGCTCCGAGCCGAGGCGCGTCGGAGGCGAACATGCGAAGAGGCCGCGCGCGAGCTCGGCGGGCCTGAGCGCGTACTCGGTGAGCGCCAGGAACAGCGAGTCGACGGGCATCGCGGCCGTCGCCGTCGTCCCGAAGTCTCCGTCGGTGTGCGGCAGCGGAAAGCTCGCGAGATGAAACGTCGGCTCGCCGCCCTGGTGGACGAACGCCCGCGCCTCCCAGCCGCGGGGAACGTCGAGCGAGATGCCGAACGCCGAGAGCTTCGTCACAGCGTCGCTGCCGCGACCGCTGCGATGACAACCGCCTGGGCGGCGAGCGCGAACGTTCTCGCAGCCGGCTCGAGGCGGTGGAGGCGGCCGTGGAGCGCGGTCAGCCGTGCGGGAGAGTCGACGCGCGCGGCGACCAGCACCGTCGCGCCGCGCAGCAACCCGAAGACGCCGCCGATCGCGGCACCCGCTGTCACGCTCGGCGCGAGCGCCGCGGCGGCGAGCGTGAGATAGACCGCGGCCGTCGTGACGATCGTCGAGACGCCGACGCCGAGCTGCGCCCCGAAGCCGAGCCCGTACACCCAACCGCGGTAGCGGCCGAGCCACGACTGGTCGACCTGCCGGCGGTGGGTCGGCAGGCGTCCGAGGAGCTCGATCGTCGCGCCGAGAGCTGCGATCCCGAGCAGGAGGTCGAGGCGCTCGGCTCTGCCGAGCGGCAGCGCGCGTCCCGCCGTTGCGAGCGAAGCGCCGAGGACCGCGCCCGCCCCGGCGCCGCCGACGATCAGGGCCAGCACCGTGAGCCACCAACGCTGTCGCCGGCTCCGCTCTCCGAGCGGAGTGATGCTCGCGAGCATCGACTCGCCTCAGGGCGACCATGTCGAGCGTACTGCGGCGATCGCGGCCACCGTCAGCCCGACGACGAGCTCGGTCACAGGTCGCCGTCCCGCTGCGGATGGAGGCTCGGATGGCCCGGAACGATCCCGGCGGCGGCGAGCGCGGCGTCGATCCGCGGCAGATCCTCGCGGTCGGCGATCGCGTCGGCGACCAGGCTCGCGACCTGCGGCCACGCGGTGCCCGAGCCTTCACCGGCGACCGCGCCGTGAATGACGTGCACGAAGTACGGACTGCCGGGCACCGCGTACGCGTCCCAGGCGGAGGTCGACATGACGACGTCGACGAGCGGCTCGAGCGGCCGGAACGTGCGCAGGCGCTCGACGTCCCGATCCTTCGTGACGACGACGAGGCGTGTGCCGCGCGGGAGCGCACGGATCCCTTCCTCGACAGTGTCGATCAGCCGCCGACAGCTGGTGCAGCCGCTCGAGAGAAACGCGAGCAGCAGGCTCCCGGAGCAGGTCGCGACCCGGCGCGCCCCGCCCGACGGCGTGGCGCCGGCGAGATCGGGTGCCGCGCGGGCTCCCGGTGCGGTCTCGGGAGGCGGCACCGGCGATGCCGGATCGAGTGCATCGAGGCGCCGCAGGATCTCGGCGTGGCTGCGCAGCAGTGCGATCACGAACAGCGTGAGCAGCACGAGCAGGACCGTCTCCGCCGCGACGAGTGCCGTCACCAGCCGAACTCCTTCGATTCGCCGCCGAGGCACGGCGCCTCGTGTGCGCAGGTGAGGTTGTCCTGCTTGTACGTCGAGTTGCAGTTGAACTCCGCCACCGACGCCGGGTGCTCGCAGACGATCACGCGGCAGACGACTTCCGTGAGCGCGGCGATCTGTGTGTTGCACTGGCCGTAGCGGAAGACGTTGCAGCCCACGCGGAAGCGGTCGCAGTCGCCGGTCGCGCAGTGACAACCGCCCGGGATCTCGTGCCCGGGGAGCCGGTTGCAGTCGAGGTAGTAGCGGACGCCCGTGTCGGAGCAGAGCTGCCGTCCCCGGTAATCGGTGCACTTCCACCAACCGCCGACGAACGCGTAGGGCGGACACATGTTGAGGCGCCCCCGAGATCGTGCAGCAGAACTCGGTCCAGCCGTCCGCGCAGCGACCGGCCAGGCAGTGCGCCGGGCGGATGATCGCCGCCAGGGCCGTCTGCGGCCGCAGCAGGTAGCGGAGCGGCGCGACGGCGAGCGCCGACCCCACGGTCGCGGTGCGCACGAGGAAGCCGTGACGCGAGGTGCGCGCTTCGAGGCGTGTGGACAGGCGCTCGACGAAGCGCGTCACTCGGCCGGCCTCCGGTACGCGGAGAGCGCGCCGGGCAAGAGCTCGATACCGGCGACCAGCATCCACGCGGCGGCGGCGGCGGCGATCCAGACGACCGCGCCGGCGCCGTGCGTGAGCGCCGCGAGCGGACGCGGCGTGTCGAACGCGGATGCACCGCACACGAGCGCCAGCGCGACGTCGAGCACGACGTGCACGCGGGACGGCGGCGTATCGGCGGAGCCGAGGCAGCCGCAGGAGGTCGTCACACGGGCGCGCAGCTGGAAGGCGACGAGCGCCGCGAAGCAGAGATAGAGAGCGGCGGCGACGACCGCACCCGGCCCGGGCAGCGCTATGACAAGCACCGCGACACCGAGCTCGACGACCGCGCCGGCGCGGACGAGCTGCTCCGGCACCGCGAGCGCCGCGGCCGCCGGCGCCGGTTTGCGCAGCTTCGCAACCCCGGAGATCGCAAGCAGTCCCGCAGCGGTGAGAAGGAGCGGAAGGAGCACGGACGGCATCACGACGTGACGGTCACCTCCAGGGTCGTCGTGGCGCTGCGGCCGAGCGCGTCGGTGACGGTGAGCGACACGGTGTACGTCCCCGGTGCGGCGTACGTGTGTGAAGGCGCGAGCCCGGCGGCCCGGTCGGTGGTGTCGAGCACGTCGGCCGCGCCGCTTCCCGGATCGCCGAAGTCCCAGTGCCAGTGCACGATCGTCGTCCCTTCGTCAGTCGTGCGGTCGGCGAGCGCAACCGGCTGTCCGGCGACGGTCTGCGACGAAGTCACGGCGGCGGCCGCGGTCGGTCCCGCGGCGAGGGTGTAGACGAGAGCCCGCGACGGCGTGGGGCGGCCGGCGGCGCTGACGTTGAAGACGCGATAGCAGTAGCTGCCCGGTACGAGCGGCGTCTGGTCGATCGCCCAGTGGATTCCCGCGAATCCCGCCTTCGCGTAGACGATCGTCGCGTCGCCCGCGGCGACGTCGGTACGGGTTGGACAGCGCCCCGCGGTGCGCAGGACCACGGTGCGCCGGGCATTCGCCCGCCGGGGCTGCGCCCAGTCGATCCGCGGCCGCGGACCGACGGTGAGCCGAACGTCCGCCGCCTCCAGAGGCCCCGCGTAGAGAGCACGCGCGAGCGCCGCTGTTCGCGGGTCGACGAGCCTCGGCAGCCACGACGGCGGCGCCGACCGCGAACAGCGCGACGGGAGCGCGAACGTCCGACCGTCGCTGGAGCCCTTGCTGTTCATCAGCGAGCAGGCGCGGTCGTCGTCGCCGAGTCCGAGAACGCGGCCGAGCTCGTGCGCCACCAGGAGCGGCCGCACCACCGAGGGGCACGAACGGACGACGACACGCGCGCCGAACCGCTGGAAGCCGGTCGGCGCATGCCCGGCCACGCCCGACAGACAGCGTCCCGCCACGAACACGATCTGGACGCTCGCGTACCCCTTCTGCGCCGGAACGAACGTGACGCCGAGGCCGAGCCGGTTCCAGGCCGCGGCGGCCTCGCGAATCGCGTCGTGATATCCGTGCGCCCCGGTCAGGTCGCGGTAGCCGATCGCGGCGCCCGGCCAGGCGAGCGGCGCCGACGCCGCGGCCGATCGGGCGAGCATGCAGGGGGCGAGCACGAGCGCGACGACGACGGCTCTCATCTGTCGCCCGGCTGTCTATCGAATCCCAGGTGCGCTGCGCGCCGGTTCGCGGGCCGGCTCGTACGGCCGCGCCTGGAGCGCAACGGCGATCAGGACGATCGCGCCGCCCGCGAGCGTCGCGGTTCCCGGCTGCTCGGAGAGGGCGATCCACACCCACAGCGGCCCCAGCACGACCTCGAGCAGCGTGATCAGCGCGACCTCCGCAGCGGGGATGAGCCGGGCGCCGACCGTGAGGAACACGAACCCGAGCCCGATCTGGCCGACTCCGATCAGCACGAAGAACACCACGTCCCGGGCGCTGACCGAGCCGGGGGAAGCGAACGGCCCCGCAACGAGCAGGACGAGGGCCTGTGAGAGACATGTCGCCGGAGCCATCGAGACGTCGCGACGGTGACGCGTGATCACGAGGATCCCCGCGAACGCCGCCGACACCAGAAGCGACAGGCCGAGGCCCAGGGCGTTCGGCCGTCCCGGGCCTCCGACCATGACCGTGACGCCCGCAAGGGCGATCGCCATCGTCAGCCAGGTCCGCCGGGGCGTCGGCTCGCCCAGCGTTCGCGCGAGGAGCGCGGCGAGGATGGGCGCCAGCGCCTGCGTGAAGAGCACATTGGCGACCGATGTGTGGTTGAGCGCGACGATGAACGCCCCCGAGGAGACGGCCATCAGTCCGGCGATCGCCAGGCCCGCCCAGCCGATCGCCCTGAAGCTGCGGACGAGCCGTCCGCGCCGGCGGACCGCAACGTAGAGCAGAAGCGCGAGCAGCGCGAACAACGCCCTCCCGGCGACCTGGGTCGCAACTCCGACGCGAAGCTCCCGCTGCAAGAGCCCTGCCGAGGACCACGCGATCGCGGCCAGGGCGACGAACAGCCGGCCCCTGCCTGCGTCCGAGGTGTGACCACGAGTCACGTCTGAACGCGCGTGCCGAGCGCAAGCATCAGCGCGGCTATCGAGGCGAGGACGGCGAAGGGCGCGACGAACGAGCCGGTCGCGTCGCGCAGCGCGCCGAGCACTGTCGGTGCGAGCGCCGACGTCGTGTAGCCGACGCCGAGCATGAGCGCCGTCAGCGCCGCGATCTCCGCAGGTGCCGACGCGACGTCGAGCGGCAGGGTCATCACGGTGGTGAAGAGGATGCCGGTCGTGACTCCGAGCAGCACTGCCCACGCCCACGCGCTCGGCGTGTCGGTGGCGATCAGCGCCGTCCCGGCCGTCGACGCCGCTGCCGCGGCGCAGATGTACACCCGGCGCGAGGCGCCGCGCTGGTTGGCGAGCGCGGTCAAGAGCCCGACGACGAGGGCGACACCGTTCAGCAATGCAATCAGCGCGCCCCCGGCCGACTGGCTCCAGCCGCGGTCCACGTAGGCCTCCGGCAGCCATGCGTTCAGCCCGTAGAAGATCGACGACTGGAGTCCGAAGACGCCCGCGAGCTTCCACGCAACGGCAGTGCGCAGCGGCAGCGGCGCGCGTGCGAGCAGTCGCGGTGTCCGGTGGCTCCGCCCGAGCCAACCCACCGCGACGACGATCGCCGCTGCCGAGAAGACGACCAGCGCGAGCCGCCAGCTCCACAGCAGCGCAAGCGGCACTGCGACGACGGACGCGACCGTGGCTCCGATGTTGATCCCGGCGGTGTAGGCGCCGGTGCCGATCGCGACACGTTCGCCGTGCTCTTCCTTCACGACGACCGGGAGCAGCGTCCCGGCGAGCGCGATCCCGATACCGATCGGGATCGTCAGGGCGAGGACCAGCGCGGCACCGGGCGCGAACGCCCGCGCGACGCCGACGACCCCGACGGCAGCGAGCGAGAAGCCGATCGCGCTCCGCGAACCGAAGCGGCGCAAGAGCGACGGCGCGAGCGGCGCGAAGACACCCATGCACAGCACGGGAATCGTGGAGAGCAGGCCGGCGACGGTGTGGGAGACACCGAGCGAGGATTCGATCCGCGGCAGGAGCGGCCCGATGCCGACGATCTGGGGGCGGAGCACGACTCCCACCAGGAAGAGCATCGCGAGCGCCGGCACGAGTTACATCGATGCGAGCGCGACGTCGACGAGCACGCCGGCGTTGCGGAGCAGCGTCGAGAACGGGCAGCCGGCATCCGCGCGCTCGAGCGCCGCAACGACGGCCGCGTCGTCTGCGCCCTCGGCCTCCGCGCTGATGCGCACGTGCGACTCCACGATCTGGTGCCCGTCGCCCTCGACCTCGTCCATCACGATCAGACACGAAGAAGACAGCCGTCCCGGCGGCGTCCCGGCCCGGCTGAGCTCGGCCGCCACCGACATCGTCAGGCACGCACCGTGCGCGGCGGCGAGCAGCTCCTCCGGGCTTGTCTTGTCCGCGTCCGCCGCCCGCGCGATCCGCGCCGGCAGTGAATAGGGAAGAGCCGTGAACGCGCCCGTGGCGCCGGTGATGGTGCCGCTGCCGCGCGCGGCGTTCCCTTCCCAGGTGAGCTCGGCGGTGCGCTCGATCCTCGGCACGTCAGTCGTGTCCTTTCGGGACGGCGGCCGGCGTGCCGTCGGGGTAGTAGGCCTCGGCGGGGGAGCCGGCCGGCCGGAACACGCCGAGCACCCGCATCTCGCCGTCCTTGGTGTTGGCGAGACAGTGCACGAGCGTGCGCGGCAGGTGGATGCAGCTGCCCGGCCGCAGCGGCGCCTGCTCGCCGCCGATCACCAGCTCGCCTTCGCCCTCGAGCACGTAGATCACCTCGTCGTACTCGTGGAAGTGGTCGGGCGCCCGGCCCGGCGGGATCAGGCCGACGAACTGCGTGACGGATCGGCACCCCATGTCGGGCGTCGGCCCCAGGAGGAACGAGCGGCCTGCCGTCGCCGTCCCGCGCTCGGCGGCGCCGAGATCGACCACGGCGTGTCCCGAAGACGGCTCGGGGTCGTGCACGAGCACCGACAACGCCCGCGCACCGCCGAACGCTTCCCATGCCGTGCCGCGCGCGGCGAAGATCGCCGTTCCCGGCCCGACGTCGTGCGACTCTCCGTCGAAGGAGACGGAACCTCGTCCCTCGAGCACGTACAGGACTTCGTCGTCCTCGCCCTGGTGCCGCTCGCCCTCGAGCGACACGAGCCGCTGCCTGAACTCTTCGACCTCGAACAGCCTCCCGTCGGGACGGTCGTCCGCGTGCATCGCGTAACGCATGTCGCCAATCTAGGCCAAGCCGCATGACCAGCGTGGCCGTCGGCCGGATAATTCACGGAGCTCATGGACGCACCTACCACCGTCGCTGCGTGCCGTTCGCGGTTCCCGGTCTTCGACCACCTCGTCTACCTCAACTCCTGCTCGCAGGGCGCTCTCTCCGACGCCGTGCGCGCCGCCTACGTCGACTACCTCGACGGCTGGGACGAGCGCGGCGCCCCGTGGGACTACTGGGTCGAGCGCTCGGAGGCGGCGCGCGCGACATTCGCGCGGCTCGTCAACGGTCAGCCGGAGGACGTCGCGGTCACGACGTCGCTGTCGGCGGGGGTCAGCGCGCTCGCGTCGGCGATCGACTTCACCGCGCGTCCGAAGGTCGTGATCAGCGACTACGAGTTTCCGACGATCGGGCAGATCTGGCACGCGCAGCAGCTGCGCGGGGCGGAGGTGCACGTCGTCGAGCCAGAGCGGGTCGAGGAGGCGATCGACGAGCGGACGGCCGTCGTCTCGGTCACCGCCGTCTGCTACCGGAACGGAGTCCGCCTGCCCGTCGAGGAGATCGCGCGGATCGGTCACGAGCGAGGCGCGCTGGTGCTGCTCGACGCGTACCAGGCCGTGGGCTCGTATCCGCTCGACGTGGCCCAGCTCGGCGTCGACGCTCTCGCCGCCGGCGTCCTCAAGTACCTGCTCGGCTCGGCCGGCCTCGGCTTCCTCTGGGTGCGGCCCGGCCTCGCCCGTGAGCTCGTCCCGACCGAGACCGGCTGGTTCGCGGACAGGGACATCTTCGAGATGGACCACCGCCGTTATGCGCCCGCGGAGACTGCGCGACGTTTCCAGTCCGGGACGCCGCCGATCCCCGCGATCTACGCGGGCATCGCCGGCATGGAGCTGATGATGGAGATCGGGATCGCAGAGACGCGCGCCCACGTGAACGCGCTCAACGAGCTGTTGATCGCGGGCGTCGAGGAGCTGCGTGGGACGGTCGTGTCGCCGCGCGATCCCGAGCGCCGGGGGGCGCTGGTCTGCGTCGCCTCGACTGACTCCCCGCGACTGGTCGCCGCGCTCGCCGAAGACGGGATCGTCACCTCGGAGCGCGACTCGAACGTGCGGATCTCCGCGCACGCCTACAACGTCGAGGAGGACGTCGATGCCGTGCTGGCGGCGCTCGCACGGCATCGACACCTCCTCCGCTAGCTGCTCAGGACCCCGGTGCTCGCCCTGGTCCGTTCGAGCTCGCGGCCGCCGTGCCGTGCGAGCTCGCGCCGGAGGTCAAGCCCGGAGTGTCTCCCATCGCGCACGCAACTTGCATTCGCGCCGACTGACATTTTATAAAACCCCCCAGAGATGCTTCTGCGCGAGGTGGCATACGCACGTCCGTCGTCCCTCGCCGAAGCGCTCGAGCTCCTCGAGGCTGATCCTGGTGCGCGTGCGCTCGCCGGCGGCCAGACGCTGATCAACGTGATGAAGGCGCGGGCGGGATCGCCCGACGCGCTGATCGACCTCGCGGCGATCGACGAGCTGCGCGGAATCGATCTCGGCGCCGACGGGACGCTCGAGATCGGCGCCATGACCACCTACTCGGAGTTGATGGCGTCGAGCGAGGCGCGTGCGCGGCCGATCCTCGCCGAGGTGTGCGCGCAGATCGCCGACGTGCAGGTGCGAAACCGCGGCACGATCGGGGGGAATGTCTGCACGAACGATCCGACGAACCACCTGCCGCCGCTGCTGGCGGCGGTCGGTGCGGAGTTCGTGGTCGCCGGACGGGACGGGCGGCGTGTCGTCCCGGCCGCCGACTTCTTTCTCGGCGTCTACCTGACCGCGGTGGGGCCGGGCGAGGTGCTGACGTCCGTGCGCGTTCCGGCGGGCCGGCGCGACGGATTCGCGGCGGTGACGCTCGGCGTCGACGGGACGTGCATCGTCTCCGCCGCCGCGTCGCTCAACGGTCGCGTGCGGGTCGCTTTGGGGTGCGTCGATGCGGTGCCGGTGGTGGTCGAGCCTTCGTCGACGGACTCGGCGGCCGTGCTCGACGCAGTGCGCGGCGCGAGCTTCGAGCCGCCGTCCGACGTGCACGCCTCGAGCGACTACCGCCGCCACCTGGCGGAGGTGCTCGCCGCGCGTGCGGTCTCCGAAGCGGAGGGCCGCTAGATGAGTGTCGCGACGGGGAAGACGATCACCGTCACGATCAACGGCGAGACGTACGAGCGCGACGTCGAAGCGCGGAAGCTGCTGATCCACTTCATCCGCGACGACCTCGATCTCACCGGCAGCCACATCGGCTGCGACACCGGCAACTGCGGCGCGTGCTCCGTGATCGTCGACGGCGTGCTCGTGAAGAGCTGCATGATGTTGGCGGTCCAGGCCGACGGCGCCACGATCGAGACGGTCGAGGGGCTTGCCGAGGGCGACCAGCTCTCGAAGCTCCAGCAGTCGTTCAGCGACATGCACGCGCTGCAGTGCGGCTACTGCACGCCGGGGATGCTGATGAGCGCCACTGCACTGCTGCGCGCGAACCCGCATCCGAACGACGCGGAGATCCGGAAGGCGCTGCAGGGGAACATCTGCCGCTGCACCGGCTACTGGAACATCTTCGAGGCCGTGAAGGCGGCGTCCGAGTGAGCGCCACCGAGACCGTCGAGGTCACCGTCCCGGTCGTTCCCTGGTCGGGGCAGAGCGTCCCGCGCAAGGAGGACAAGCGGCTCGTCCAGGGCCAGGGCGTCTTCATCGACGACATGAAGCGCCACGCGATGGGCTATCTGCACTTCGTCCGTTCGCCATACGCACACGCGCACATCACGTCGATCGACGTCTCGGCCGCGGAGGCGCACCCCGGCGTCTACGGGACCCTGACCGGCGAGGAAGTCGCGTCGTTGACCGATCCGTTCTTCCAGATCGCGTCGGTGCCCGGCGCGAACGTGAAGGACTACGCGCTCGCGGTCGGCAAAGTCCGTCACGTCGGCGAGCCGATCGTCGCCGTCGTCGCCGAGACCCGTGAGGCGGCGCGCGACGCGTCGGAGCTCGTCGAGGTCGAGTTCGAGCCGATCGACGCCGTGACCGACGCGCGGTACGCCCAGGACGACGGCGTACCGACGATCCACGAGGACTGCGGCGGCAACCTGATGTGGCACGGCGTCTACGAGTGGGGCGACCTCGATGCGGCGTTTGCCGAGGCGGACAAGGTCGTCAAGATCGACGAGCTCCACTTCCATCGCTTCAACTCAACGCCGTTGGAGTGCGACGGGGCACTCGTCGAGTACAACCGCGGCACCGGGCAGTGGACGCTGTACACGAACAACCAGTTTCCCGGCTTCGCCGCGATCATGATGGGGCCGGCGATGCGGTCGGGGCTCGACAAGCTCCGCTTCGTCACGCAGGACATCGGCGGCGGCTTCGGCAACAAGATCACGTCACATCCGCAGCTCGTCGTGTGCTGCCTGCTCGCGCGCAAGCTGAACCGTCCGATCCAGTGGACCGAGTGGCGCACCGACTTCCACCTGTCGATGTCGCACGGCAACGAGCGGTGGTTCCTCGCCACCGAGGTCGCGGTCAAGAACGACGGCACGCTGCTCGGGTTCCGGACGCGAGCGCTGGACGACGCCGGCGCCTACCTCCGCTACGAGCCGCTCGGCGGCGTCATCTGGGCGCAGGTCACGCCGGGGATGTACAAGTGGCGCCACATCCGCGTCGACTTCACGCAGGTGGCGACGAACAAGGCGCCCGTGTCGCCGAACCGCGGTTACTCCCGGATGCAGCACCTCTGGTTCACCGAGCGCGTGATCGACATCGTCGCGCACGAGCTCGATCTCGACCCGGTCGAGGTACGGAAGCGGAACTACGTCACCGTCGACGACATGCCGTACGAGACGCCGAACGGCTGCGTCTACGACAGCGGCGACTACGCGCGCATGCTCGACATCGCCCTCGAGCTGGTCGACTACGGGTCGGTCGCCGAGCGGCGCGCGGACGCGGAGGCGCGGGGCAAGCTGCTCGGGATCGGCATCGGCTCGACGCTCGACTCGGGCACGAACAACTTCGGGCAGTCGCGGCTCATCAATCCGGAGCTGCAGTTCTCGGGGAACAACGAGGTCGCGACCGTCAAGCTCGACATCTTCGGCGAGATCGTCGTCACCCTCGGCACGACGCCGCAGGGCCAGGGTCACGAGACCACCGCGGCCCAGGTCGTCGCCGACATCCTCAGGTGCTCGGTCGACGACGTGCACGTCCGCGCCGGCCACGACTCGTACTGGAACTCGCATGCGGGCTTCTCTGGGACGTACGCGTCGCAGTTCGCGGTCACCGGTTTGAGCGCCGTGAAGGGCGCGACGGAGATGCTCGCGGCTGAGATCAAGAAGCTCGCGTCGGCGGTGTTCGGCGGCGTGCCGGTCGAGGCGTTGGAGCTCGCGGACGGCGGCGTGCGGATCAAGGAGAGCCCGGACGCGTTCCTGCCGTTCATGGCATGCGGCGCGATCATCAACGCGAACAACGCGGGACTGCCGGACGATCTCGACGTCACGCTCAACTGCCGCTACGTCTACCGGCCGCCGTTCCAGGTGCCGGACGTGGAGACGAAGTTCGGGAACCTCACGCTGACGTACGCGACGCAGATCCATGTCGCGGTCATCGAGATCGACCCGGAGACCGGCTACTACGACATCGTCGACTACGCCGCCGTCGACGACTGCGGCAAGCGGATCAACCCGCAGATCGTCGAGGGGCAGGTGATGGGCGCGACGGCGCAGGCGCTGGGCGCCGCCGTCCACGAGCACTTCGCCTACGACGAGGACGGCAACCTGCTCACCCCGAACTTCTACGACTACCACGTGCCGCATGCGCTCGACATGCCGCCGCTCAGGACCGGTTACGTCGAGAGTCCTTCGCCGTTCACGCCGCTCGGCACGAAGGGGATGGGCGAGGGCGGAGGCGCCGGGATCCACGCGGTGTGCGCGGCGGTGCAGGATGCGCTTCGCCCGCGGGGCGGCGCGATCGTGTGGGACAGCTGCAACCCCTACCACCGCGTCTGGCAGATGATCCAGAACCCCGCCGAAGCCGGCGACAAGGTGACGGTGGAGTCGGCGTGAACCCTCGTCGTTTGGCGTCGGGACTCGTCCCTTCCGCCACGCCGATTTACAGCGGTTTCGCCGACCTGTGGAAAGTCTGTTGCACTTTCGTTACGTCGTTTGGAGTGGAGACAGGTCCGCGGTGAACGTGTCCGGTGAGCGCACGTTCGCTGCCTCCCGCCACGCGGTCTGGAAGGTGCTCAACGACCCCGCGTCGATGGCGCGCACGATGCCCGGCGTGGAGAGCTTCGACGTCCACGACGACAAGCGCTGGACGGCCAACGTCAACATCCCGCTCGGGCTCGGCGGCCTGAAGCTCAAGGTCGACATGGAGAAGGTCGAAGAGAACGAGCCCGAGCACGCTGCGCTGCAGATCAAGGGCCGCGGCGTGGGGGCGATGCTTTCGATGAAGACGTCGTTCGACCTCGCCGAGGTCAACAGCGGCGGCACGGCCATGAACTGGGCTGCCGACGTTCGGATCGCGGGACCCGTCGGCTCGATGGGCCGGCGGGTCCTGCAGCCGATCGTCAACCAGCAGGTGCAGCACGTCCTGGCGGCGCTCGACCGCGAAGTCCAGCGCTCGACCGCTGCGTAGTGCCGCCGCCCTTCCGCGTCGGCGTCATGCAGCTCACGATGGAGCCGCTCGACGACATGCTCGCGTCCGCGCGTGCCATGGACGACGCGGGCATGGACACGATCTGGCTCGCCGAGGCCTACCCGTGGTGGCGGAAGCACGGGATGGAGGCGCGTTCGTCGACCGTCGTCTCGGCGCTGATGGCCCGCGAAACGAAGCGGCTCACGATCGGCTGGGGGGTCATCGCCGCCTCGACGCGCCACCCCGTGCAGGCTGCGATGGACGCCCGCGTCGTGCAGGAGGCCGCCGGTCCCGGCCGCTTCATCCTCGGCTTCGGGACCTCGAAGATCTTCCTCAACAACACGAAGTCACAGACGACGAAGACGCTCGGTCCGATGCGCGACGCCGTCGAGATCGTCCGCGGCGTGCTCTCGGGCAAGCGCTTCGAGTACACCGGCGACACGTGGAGCGCCGACGTTCCTGCGCTCGCGGACGACGCACGCTCACCGCGCGAGGTGCCGCCGGTCTACGTCGCCGCGACCGCCCCGAAGATGCAGGCGCTCGCGGGCGAGATCGCGGACGGCTGCCTGACGCCGTCGATCACCACGCCCGAGTTCGTCCGCTACACGCGCAAGAACGTCGCCGCCGACATCGACGTCGGCTGCACCGTCGTCGCCTCCATCCACGAGAGCGACCGCGACCGCGGCCGCGATGGTGCCCGTGAGATCGCCGGCATGTACCTCGCCAACAAGGTGCAGAACATCCAGGGCGCCGCCGACACGCTCCTCGAGCTCGCCGGCCTGACACAGGAAGAAATCCGGCCCGTCGCGGAGGGGATGGAGCGCGGCGGCCGCCTCGCGGCGAAGGAGCAGGTGACCGACGCGATCCTCGACAAGTGCAGGCCGATCGCCGGCACGCCCGACGACTGCATCGCCGCGATCGAGGAGTACAAGGACGCGGGCTGCAGCCACGTGATGCTCGAGCTGTGGGGCGACGACCGCCACGAGCAGATCCGACTCTTCGGCGAGCGCGTCCTGCCTCACGTGCGATGAAGATCGACCGCAACCGTCTCGTCGCGACCGCCGGCTCCCTGGTCGACGTGCACAGCTTCACCGGCGACGAGGAGGCGATGGCGCAGCGGATGGTCGAGCTCTACGAGGAGCTCGGCCTGCAGGTGCAGTGGCAGCAGGTCGAGGACGGCCGCGCGAACGCGCTCGGAACGTGGCGAGGGACCGGCGGCGGCCCGACGCTGATGTTCAACGGCCACATGGACACGTCGTACTCCGGACGTGAGCCGTGGCTCAAGGATGTGCCGGGCTTCCAGCCGCAGTCGTTCGTGAAGGACGGCCGGCTCTACGGGCTCGGCATCTCGAACATGAAGGGCGCACTCGCCTGCTACGTCGAGGCCGTGCGCGCGCTCCAGGAAGAGGGTGTACGTCTCCGCGGCGACGTACTGATCGCGGCGGTCTGCGGCGAGATCGAGAAGACGCAGCAGGGTGATGCGCAGGGAGCGCAGTACCGCGGCTACGCCGCCGGCTCGCGCCACCTCGTCTCGCACGGGGGAGTTGCGGACATGTGCCTGCTCGGCGAGCCGACGGAGGGCAAGATCGTGCTCGGGCACTTCGGCGCGCTCTGGCTCCGCATCCGCACGCACGGCTCGTTCATCCACGCCGCCTTCAGTGAGGGGAAGCGCGACCAGAACTCGATCCTGCGCATGCACGAAGTCGTCGCGGCGGTGCAGGAGTGGATCCCGACCTGGGAGGACGACCAGGCGAACGGCTACCGCGGTGCCAAGGCGATCGTCAACGTCGGCGCGATCGACGGCGGCTTCGGCTGGCGCGTCTCGCGCACGCCCCATCACACAGACCTCTTCCTCGACGTCCGCGTGCCGCCGACGAAGCCGATGCCGCAGGCGCGACGCGAAGTGCTCGAGATGGTGCGCACGCTCGCCGAGCGCTTCCCGGACTACGGGATCGAGGGCGAGGTCTTCGTCACCGCGCCGGGGAGCGAGATCGACGAGGGCCACGAGCTGATCGCGGCGGTCGACACGGCGCACGAGGAGGTCTTCGGCGAGCGCCCGGGGAGAGACGTCACGCGCTGGTTCAGCGACGCGTCGGTCTTGACGCGCTACGGGATCCCGACCCTCAACTACGGCACGTCGACCGGGCTGATGGACGTCGAGCTCGGCGAGAACCTCGACATCGACGGGCTCGTGAAGACCGCGCAGACGTACGCGCTCGTCGCGCTGAAGGTCTGCGGATGAAGCTCGTCACGTACGACGACGGCAAGGTCGGCCATGTCGACGGCGACGAGATCGTCCGGCTCGACGTTCCGACGATGTGCACGTACTTCGAACGCGGCGGCGCCGACGAGACGCGCGAGCGCACACCGCTCCTCGACGCCAAGCTGCGCGCGCCGATCGTCCCGAAGAAGTTCTTCCACACCGCCGGCAACTTCCGCGAGCACGAGGAGGAGTCGAAGAACGTCGACTGGTCGCACGCGATCGCGCCGTGGATCAACTTCTTCCAGAACGTGGACGCGATCGTCGGCCCCGACGAGCCCGTGATCTATCCCGAGCACCTGACCGAGGAGCTCGACTACGAGCTCGAGCTCGCGGTCGTCCTGAAGAAGCCCGGCAAGTGGTTCTCGCCCGAGGAAGCCGCGGACTACATCGGCGGCTACGTGATCTTCAACGACATCACCGCCCGCGACATCCAGCGCGGCGAGATGCGCTCGGGGGTCTTCAGCTTCTGTAAGGCGATCGACACGTTCTGCCCGCTCGGCCCCTGGATCGTCACGCCCGACGAGATCGTCGATCCGCACGACCTCGCGATGGAGCTGCGCGTGAACGGCGAGCCGCGGCAGGAGTCGCACTCGAGCCGGATGAGCGTGACGATCCCGGAGATCCTCTCCAACTTCTCGGCGCTCGGATACTCGGCGGGCGACGTGCTGTCGACCGGCACCGTCGCGGGCGTCGCCGGCTTCAAGTCGGAGGAGGAGCGGCGCCGCCTGTACCTCAAGCCCGGCGACGTGATCGAGGCGGAGATCGAGCGCATCGGCATCCTGCGCACACCGGTGATCTCGTGGCAGGACGGCCACGGCGAACCGGCGCCGCCGCGCATCCGCCCCTGGGGCGACGCGTGACCTGGGCGAAGGACGACGCGAAGCTCGAGCGCGTCCGCTCGCTGATGGCCGACCAGGAGCTCGACGCGATCGTCGCCCGCGCTCCCGACAACGTCCTTTATCTCACCAACTTCTGGGGCATGAAGGGCTACGACGCGTGTGTGTTCCCGCGCGACGGAGAGCCCGTGCTCATCTGCCTCGAGGCTTCCGAGGAGGACGCGGCCCGCACCGCCTGGACGAGCGACGTGCGGCTGGTGCGTGGCTACGCCGACGACGATCCGCGGCCCGTTCCGGCGCGCACGCTCGACGCCGCGCTCGACGTTTCGCGCGGGTACGGCCGCGTGGGTCTCGAGTTGTCGCTCGGCACGCAGGCCTCGGACCGGATGGTCGGCGAGCCGACGACGTTCACGAAGGCCTGGTTCGACACGTGGCCGGATGCCGTCGACGCGACGCCGGTCCTCAATGCGGCCCGCGCGATCAAGACGGAGCAGGAGATCGAGCGGATGCGGCTCGCGAACGAGATCTGCGCTGCGGCGATGGAGTACGTACGCGCACAGCTCCGGCCCGGGATGACCGAGAGCGAGGCCGCCGCGCTGTGGCAGGGCTACGTGCACGGCGCCGGCACCGGCTGGGAAGGAAAGGTCGAGCTCGCGCTCGGGTTCTCGCTGGTCTGGTCGGGCGTCGGGATCAAGACGTTCACCGCAACCGGCGACCTGCCGGTACAGGAGGACGAGCCGACCCTGTTCGAGATCTGGGTCTGCGCCGACGGCTACTGGTGCGACCACACGAAGCTGCTCTGCCCTGGCGAGCTGCGAGCCGAGTACCAAGAGCTCGAGTCGGCCCTGCTCGACGTCTACCGCGACGCGATCGACCACTGCCGGCCGGGCGCTTCGCTCGCGGACCTGGACCGAATCGTGCGGGCAGGGATCGCAGAGATGGGGTATCCGGGCCAGCCGACGCACCCGGTCTGCCACGGTGTCGGCGCCCGGGCGCACGAGCCGCCGTACGCACATCAGGCCGGCGGCGGCGAGGTGGCCGCGGGGATGGTGCTCGCGATCGAGCCCGGCTGCTACTGGCCGGGCGGCGGCGGGTTGCGCGTCGAGGACAACTTCCTGATCGGCGAGGACGGGGCGGAGCAACTCTCGTCGTTCCCCGACGGGGTGGTGTCGTGCGCGACCTGATCTGGACCGGCTCGCTGAACGACCGGTACGCGATCCGCGGACGCGTCGGGCTCTACGACACGACGCTCCGGGACGGCGAGCAGACGGTCGGCGTCGTGCTCGGCGCGGAGGACAAGCTCGAGATCGCCGAGCTGCTCGACCGGCTCGGCATCGAGCGCATCGAAGCCGGCTTTCCGCGCGTCTCCGCCGACGACCGGCGGGCGGTCGAGCTGATCTCGAAGGCGGGGCTGAACGCCGAGATCTGGGGCTTCTCGCGCGCGGTACCGGCCGATCTCGAAGCGCTCGTCGAGCTCGGCGTCCGCTTCTCCGTGATCGAGTCGCCGATCTCGGACCTGAAGCTCGAGGCGATCGGGGTCTCGCGCGAGACGATGCTCGAGCGGATCGCGAATGCGATGCGGTTCGCCGCCGACCACGACATCCACGCCGCATTCTTCGGCGTCGACTCGACCCGCGCCGACCGCGAGTTCTTCCGTCAGGTGTACGAGACGGCGGTGGAGGCGGGCGCGAAGGAGGTCGTCGTCGTCGACACGCTCGGCATCGCATCGCCCGAGGCCGTGACGGACCTCGTCGGCGCCACCGTGCAGTTCGTCGACGGGTTGCCCGTGCACTTCCACGGCCACAACGACTTCGGGCTGGCGACGTCGAGCGCCGTTGCCGCCGTGCGCGCGGGGGCGAGCTGGGTGCACGGGACGATCAACGGCATGGGCGAGCGCGCGGGCAATGCGAATCTCGGAGAGGTCGCGCTCACCCTGCGCGCGCTGTACGGCGTCGAGACGACCCTGCGCCTCGACCGCATCCGAGCCGTCGCCGAGCGCGTACGCGAGCTGTCGGGCTATTCGCTGGAGCCCTGGAAACCGGTGACGGGCGAAACGCTCTACCGTCGCGAGTCGGGAGCGGTCGCGAGCCAGTTCCACGACCCGCCGTCGATCGAGCCGTATTCGTCCGAGCTCGTGGGTGCGCAGAGGTCGATCGTGCTCGGCAAGAAGAGCGGCATCGACTCGATCCGCATCAAGGCGGACGAGCTCGGGCTCCACGTGCCCGAGGAACGCCGTGCCGAGGTGCTCGAGGCGGTGAAGAAGCTCGGCGCGCAGAAGCGCGGTCTCGTCACCGACGACGAGTTCAGGAGCATTGTCGGCTCGGCGTGAACACGCGTCGCACGACGCCGTCGTCGTCGGCTCGGGCGTCAACGGCCTCGCGTGCGCGGCGCTGCTCGCGAAGGCGGGTTGGGACGTCTGCGTCCTCGAGCGCAACGACTGGTTCGGCGGCGCGATCCGCACCGCGGAGATCACTGCTCCCGGCTATCTGCACGACGTCTTCAGCGCGTGGCATCCGCTCTGGGTCGGCGGCCCGGCGCACGCCCAGCTCGGCGACGACCTCGCCCGGCACGGGCTCGAATATCTGAACACCGACTTCCCGACGGCGACGCTTTTCCCCGACGGCGAGAGCGGGTTCCTGGTACGGACGGCGGAGGGGAACGCGACCGAGCTGGGGGAGGAGTGGCACGGGGTGCTCGGCGGCTTCTTCCCGAACGCCGACCTCGCCTTCGGGATCCTCGGCACGGAGTTGTGGTCGCGGCACGGAGCGGGCCTCGCGTGGAAGGCGGTGCGCCGCCTCGGGCGAAACGGCGCGCGCGACTTCGCCGGGCGTCTGCTCGTCTCGGCGCGCGACTGGCTCGAGACCACGTTCGCCTCGCCGAGGGCGCACGGGGTGCTGGCGCCGTGGGTGCTGCACACCGGGCTCGGCCCCGACGCGGCCGGCTCCGGGTACATGGCGGAGGTCATCGGGGTCGCCGTGCAGGAGGGCGGGATGCCGATCCCGCGCGGCGGCGGCGCGAAGCTCGCCGACGCGCTGGTCGCGTACATCCGCGAGCAGGGCGGAGCGTGCGAGACGGCAGCGCACGTCGCGCGCGTCGCGACCGGCAGCGTGCGGACAGCGGACGGGCGCACGATCCGCGCACGGCGGGCGGTGGTCTGCAACGTGACGCCGACGCAGCTCTACGGCGACCTGCTCGGCGGCGAGCCGCCGCCGTACCGCTACGGCCGCGCCGAGATGCAGATCCACTTCGCGGTCTCCGAGCCGCCGAAGTGGGAGGGAGACGAGCGCCTCGGCCGCACGGCGATCGTCCATCTGACGCCCGGCCTGGACGGCGTCTCGCGCGCGGTCAACGAGGCGGAGCGCGGGCTGCTTCCGGCCGAGGCGACGGTCGTCGTCGGCCAGCCGTTGACGATGGACCCGAGTCGGGCGCCGGACGGCGCGGGACTCCTGTGGATCCAGCTGCAGGAGCTTCCGTGGCACGTGAAGGGCGATGCGGCCGGGGAGCTCGACGTGGGGGACGGTTCGTGGACGCCCGAGCTGCGCGAGCGATACGCCGACCGCATCCAGGCCCGGATCGCGGAGCACATTCCGAACCTCGAGAGCTCGATCGTCGCGCGTACGTGCCTGTCGCCTGCCGATCTGCAGGCGGCGAACATCAACTTCGTGAACGGCGACCCGTACGGCGGCTCGCTCGCGCTCGACCAGAACTTCCTCTGGCGGCCGCAGCACAGGACGCCCGTTCCGGGAGTCTGGCACGTCGGCGCCTCGACCCATCCCGGGCCGGGCCTCGGCGGCGGCTCGGGCGCCCTCGTCGCGGCGCAGCTTCTGAGAAAGAGCAAGCTCGCGTTCTTAGGACGTCGCTACGCGACGTCCATGTCAGAGGTCGTTCCAGAATGAACCTTGTGTCGCCTGGCGGCGCTGGGCGGCGCGATGCGGCGTCCTCAGTCGCGTCCATATGCACTGCATATGGACGCTTCCTGCGTCCTTGCCTCGCGGGCGCCCAGACGCAACCCAGTCGACGAAGGACATTCTGAAACGACCTCTAAGAACGTTTTCGCTCGAAGATCCCGCGGCCGCCGAGCTCGGTCTCGAAGATCGCGCTCGCGAGCTCGAGGTGGTCGTGCAGCGCCTGCGCCGCCGCCGCCGCGTCGTGCTCGGCGCAGGCGGAGAGCAGCCGCTCGTCGAACTCGCGGTGCCGCTTCTGCGGCTCGCCTGCGGTCGCGAGCAGCGCGGGCCGGTAGCGCTCCGAGCGGTGCCATGCCGGGCGGATCAGGGCCACGAGCCACGGCGCCTCCGACGCCTCGTACAGCGTGAAATGGAACTTCGTGTGCGCCCGGAGGGTCCCGCGGACGTCGCCCGCCGCGCTCGCCTCGTCGAACCGCGCGAGCTCCGCCGCCGCAACCGCTGCCTCGGCCTCGGTGAAACGCTCCGCTGCGCGCCGCACCGCCAGCGACTCCAGCGCGAGCCGCACCTCGAACAGGTCCTGCAGCTCGTCGATGTCGAACTCGAGCACCCGCGCGCCCTGGTGCGGCACGTGCTTGGCCAGGCCGAGCGCCTCGAGCTGCCGGACCGCCTCGCGGATCGGAGAGATGCTCATCCCGAGCGAGCGCGCCAGCTCGTCCAGCCGCAGCGGCGTGCCGGCGGCCAGCTCGCCCAGGATGATCGCCTCGCGCAGCTGCTCGAGCGCGTACTCCGCCATCGTCCGGTGGCGCATCCCGCTGTCCGGGGCGGTCGTGCTGATCGGCATGAGGAGAGGACGCTCGCACAACCCTTGATCAGATGTCAAACGCCGTGAGAGGATCGCGGCCGTGACGCCGCGGTTGTCGGTCTCGGAGATCACGACATTCCGGTCGACCTTCGCCGACGACGTCCGCGCCTACGAGGAGGCCGGCCTCGACGGGATCGGCGTCTGGGAGCTGAAGCTGCCCGACGGCGGCGATGCCGAGTGTCTCGAGCTGTTCGAGGCAAGCGGTCTCGAGTCGGCCGCCGCCGTCCCGACCATCCCGTCGATCCTGCCCGCGCCCAGGCTCGGCGGCCCGACGGACCCCGCCGAGCGGATCGACGCCTACTGCAGGTCGCTCGAGCGGCTCGCGCCGTTCGCGCCGAGCGGCGTCGTCCTGCTCACCGGGACCGCGCAGGGCCGAGACCCGGACGAGGCACGCGCCGTCGTCCTCGACGGCCTGCGCACGATCGCCGCCGAAGCGGAGCGCCACGGCCTGCGGATCGCGCTCGAGCCCTACCAGCGCGAAGGCGGCGAGGAGTGGACGATCGTCTCCTCGATCCCGGAGGCGGTCGACCTGATCGTGGAGGCGGGCGACCCGCCCGCGCTCGGTCTCCAGTTCGACGTGTGGCACCTCTGGAACAATCCGTCGCTCGTCGACGCCGTCGAGGCGGAGATCGACCGGTTCGCCGGCGTGCACATCTGCGACTACAGAGACCCGACGCGCGGCTGGTGCGACCGCGCGCTCCCCGGTGACGGCGTCGCGGACGTCCCCGCGATCCTGCGCGCGCTCGACGCGGCCGGGTGGGACGGGCTGTACGACATCGAGATCTTCTCCGACGACGGCACGTTCGGCAGCGAGTACCCGGACTCGCTCTGGGCGGCGCCGCCGGAGGAGACGCTTGCACGCGCGCGGGCCGCGTTCGAGCGGTGCTGGAACCTGACCCCCCAAGAAGTCGAGGAGGCGAGATGATGAAGAGACGCGGCCCCCGCGTGGGGCTCGTCCTGGTGGTCGTCGCGGCAATCGGCGTCGCCGTCGCGGCGACCGCGGCCGCGCGTACGACCACGCACGAGGCCGCGCCGATCGTGATCGGCTGGGCATTCGACAGCAAGGGCGCAATGGCGCCGTTCGACGGGCCGGCGCTCGCCGCGGCGGAGCTGCGCGTCAAGCAGTGGAATGCGAAGGGCGGTGCCGACGGCCGGAAGCTGGAGATCCGGACGTGCGACACGCAGGGCAACAAGGCGCCCGTGGCGAAGGCCTGCGCGCTGAAGCTGATCAGCGGCGGCGCGAACATCATCTTCACCACGTGCGACGTGGACCTTGCCGCGCCGGTCGTGCAGGAGGCGATCAACCGCGGCATCCTGGCCGTCGCGCCGTGTATCGGAACCGACCAGATGGGGCCGAAGCGTTTCGGGCCGAAGGGCAAGCTCGCCTTCAGCTTCGGCAACGTCGCGCAGGACGAAGGCTCTGCGATGGCACAGTACGCGTGGTCGAAGGGCTGGCGCACCGCCGCGCTCGCGACCGACAACGTCATCGTCTACTTCAAGGACGTCGTCGAGGCGTTCAAGGCACGCTGGTTGGAGCTCGGCGGCAAGATCGTCGACCAGGAGACGTACCAGGATCCGACGTTCGGCGGCAACAACGTGCAGAACGCCGTCAGCCGACTCAACATCGTCAAGGCGGACGTCATCGTCACCTCCACCGCCGGCGCCTACGGCGCGCTCGGGCCGTTCATCACGGGCCTGCGCACGCTCGGCAACAACACCCCGGTTCTCAACTCGTGGGCCGGTGACGGCAACTACTGGTTGCCCAAGAGCCCGCCGGTGACGAACTACTGGTTCGTCACGTACGCGTCGGTGTTCGGCGACGACCCGAACCCGGCCGTGAACAAGCTGGCGAAGCAGGTGCACGCCGCGACCGGCGGCTTCATCGCCGGCTCGGCTGCGATCGACGGCGTGGTAACGGCCGTCAAGCGGGCACACGGCTCGACCGACGGAGCAACGCTCGCGGCCGTGATGCAGAAGTTCAAGGGCGTGCCGACGCTGTCGGGCAAGGTGAGCTTCTCCGCGAAGCTGCACACCGTGTTCGGCCGGCAGTACCGCGTGATCGAGATCAACAACAACAAGCCGAAGCTCGTCGGGCTCGTCGTCGCCAAGGTCGTCCCCAAGATCTAGGGACCTCCTTGGCAGTCGGTTCGACGCAGCTCGAGGCGGAGAGGAGGCCCGGAGAGACCCTCCGGGCCTCCTCCGTGTCGCGGGCGTTCGAGGGAGTCCAGGCGCTGCGAGGCGTCACCTTGACGCTGCGGCGCAGCGAGGTCGTCGGGCTGATCGGGCCGAACGGCGCCGGGAAGTCGACGCTCGTCAACGTCCTCAGCGGCTTCGACCGTCCAGACGAGGGAACCGTCGAGCTCGAGGGGCAGGACGTCACCCGCTGGTCGCCGCACCGCCGCGGCCGCAAGGGCCTCTCGCGGACCTTCCAGCACAGCCACGGCTTTCGCGGGCTGACGGTGCGCGAGAACATCGAGGTGTCGGCGCTCGGTGCCGGCGCGTCGCCGCGCGAGGCGGCCCGACGCGCGGCTTCGCTTCTCTCGCGGCTCGACCTCGACCGCTACGCGGACGGACCCGCGGCGGCGCTCGCGCACGGTGACGAGCGCCGTCTCGGCGTCGCACGAGCGCTCGCGACGGATCCGCGCTTCGTGCTGCTGGACGAGCCTGCGGCCGGCCTCCCCGAAGCCGAGGTCCCGGCCTTCGCCGCGCTCGTCCGCTCGATCGCGAGCGAGCACGAGGCCGGCGTCCTCCTGATCGACCACAACATGGCGCTGATCATGGAGACGTGCGACCGCATCCAGGTGCTCGACCAGGGCACCGTCCTCGCTGAAGGAACACCGGGCGAGATCCGCGCCAACCTCGACGTCGCCGCGGCGTACCTCGGCGAGACCCCCGTCCCGGAAGAGTGACGCTCGTCGTCGACAACCTCGAGGTCCGCTACGGCGGCGTGCGCGCCGTACACGAGCTGTCGTTCTCCGTCGGAGCAGGCGAGCTCGTCGGCCTGATCGGGCCGAACGGGGCAGGCAAGTCGTCGACGCTGCACGCGATCATGGGACTGATCCCGGCCCGCGGCAGCGTCTGCCTCGCCGGCCGTGAGTTGCTGGGCAGGCCGCCGGAGGACGTCGCACGCGCCGGTCTCGCGCTCGTGCCGGAAGGCAGGCGGATCTTCTCGGAGCTGTCGGTGGAGGAGAATCTCCGGCTCGGCCTGGCCGGACGGCGTGTGCGGAACGGCTCATCGTCCTTCGCCGGCGTGTTCGAGCAGTTCCCGGTCCTCTACGACTTCCGCAAGCGCCAGGCCGGTCTGCTGTCCGGCGGCCAGCAGCAGCAGCTGGCGATCGGACGCGCGCTGGTCGCAGAGCCCGACGTGCTGATACTCGACGAGCCTTCGCTCGGTCTCGCGCCGAGCGTCGTCGACGTCGTGTTCGCCGCCCTTGCGGCCGTGAGGGAACGCGGGTTGGCCGTGCTGCTGGCAGAGCAACGCGCGCAGCGAACGGTCGCGGCATCCGACCGCTGTCATGTGCTGGGCGGCGGCGAGCTTCGCTTGACGCTCGGGCCGGAGGACGCGGACGACACCGACAAGCTCGTGGGCGCGTACCTCTCGTGACCGTCACGTGGCAGAACCTGGCGGACGGCTTCTCGCTCGGCGCGATCTACGCGCTGATGGCGGTCGGTGTGGGGCTGGTGTTCGGCGTGCTGCGTCTCGTCAACTTCGCCTACGGCCAGCTCGTGATGGCCGGCGCGTTCGCGCTCGCGCTCGCATCGCAATGGGGTTGGCCGCTGTGGGCCGGCATCGTCCTGTGCTTCGCGGTCGTGCTCGTCCTCTCGCTGTTCATGGACAGGCTCGTCTTCCGGCCGCTGCGCGGCCACTCCCCGGCCGTGATGCTTGTCGCGACCTTCGCCGTCGCGTTCCTGCTCGAGAACATCGCGCTGCTCTCGTTCGGCAGCCTCGGCAAGATCGCGAGCTCCGTTTCGTCGCTCAACCAGCCGTGGGACATCGGCGGCGTGAACATCCGCAAGATCGCGGTCGTCGCCGTGGTCGTCGCGGCGGCGTGCCTGATCCTGCTCCAGCTCCTGCTCACGCGCACGGAGATCGGCTTGCACATGCGCGCGTCGTCGATGGACTTCTTCACGGCGCGGATGCTGGGCGTGCGCGCGAATCGTGTGATCGCAGTCGCAGTCCTGATCTCCGGTGTGTTCGCGGCCATCGTCGCGGTGCTCCTCACGGTGCAGTCACCGCTCGTCACGCCCGACTTCGCGCTGGAGGACACGATCGTCGTGCTCGCCGGCGTCGTGGTCGGAGGGCTCAACCGTCCGATTCCCGCCACGCTCGGCGGCTTCTCGCTGGGGTTCGCGATCGGCGTGCTCGGCGGCGCACTTCCGACCACGCAGAGCCAGTACCTGCCGACGTTCATCTTCGCCGCGGTCATCGTCGTGCTGCTCGTGCGCCCGCGCGGGCTGTTCGACTTCTCGAAGACGGTCGAGCGCGTATGAGACGTGTCCTTTCCCTCGACGAGGTCGTCGTGCCGGCCGGTCTGGTGATCGCTGCTGCGCTGCTCGGCACGCTCGTCTCCCTGTCGACGCAGACGTACTTCACCGACACGCTGGTGAAAGTCGCGATCGTCGTCGCGCTCTACGTCTTCATCGGCAACTCCGGCGTGCTCTCCTTCGGGCACATCAGCTTCGTCGCGCTCGGTGCGTGGACGGCGGGCGTGCTCTCGGTTCCGGCGGCCGTGAAGCCGGCGATCATGCCGAACCTCGCGCACTTCCTGCTCCACCGTCATGTCGACAACCTCACCTCGCTCGTGCTTGCCGCCGCGGTCGGGGGGGTGGCCGCGTTGATCGTCGGCGTGCCGTTGATGCGGCTGTCCGGGCTCGCGGCCGGCATCGCCACGTTCGCGGTGCTCGAGATCACGCACAACGTGCTCCAGTACGAGGAGAGGATCGGGCCGGGGCTCAACACGTTCTCGGCGGTGCCCGAGACGACCGGGCTGCGGCAGGCCGCGCTCGGCGCACTCGTCTGCGTCGCGGTGGCGTTCGTCTACGCGCGCAGCCGCTACGGGCGCCTGCTGCGGGCGACGCGGGAGGACGCGGCAGCCGCACGCGCCGTCGGCGCCTCGGTCTACCGCCAGAGACTCGTCGCGTTCACGATCTCGGGGTTGCTCGCCGGTCTCGCGGGCGGCCTCTACATCCACCTCCTGCCGCTGCAGGCGGGCTCGCTCTACCTCGATCTCACGTTCATCACACTCGCGATGCTGGTCGTCGGCGGGACCTCGAGCCTGCTCGGCGCGGTCGTCGGGGCGCTCGCCGTCAGCGCGCTCGACTCGTGGCTCTCGGTCGCCGAGAACGGCACATCGCTCTTCGGCTGGCATGTCGACCTCCCGGCGGGCACGGCAGAGCTGGTCGTCGGCGTGCTGATGGCCCTCGTGCTGATCCTCAGGCCGTCGGGCCTGACGGGCGGCCGGGAGTTCCATCTGCGCCGGTTCCGGAGAGCCCCGTGAGAGTCTGCATCGTAGGCGCCGGGGTGATCGGGAGCCTCTACGCGGCTCATCTTGCGCGCGTCGCCGATGTGTCCGCGCTCACGCGCCGTGAGGAGCACGCACGCGCGATCAACGAGCACGGGCTGCGTGTGACCGGCCGCGCCGACTTCAGCTCGCGTCTGGAGGCGTCGACGTCCCCCGACGATCTGCCGGCCCCGGAGCTCGCGATCGTGGCTTGCAAGGGGACGGATCTCGACGACGTCTCGGCCCGGCTCGAGGGTCGCTGGCCGGACGCGACCATGCTGACCGTCCAGAACGGGATCGGCGCCGACGAGATCGTCGCCGCTCACGGGCCGTGGCGACAGCTGACGGCGGTGACCTTCATGAGCGGCACCCGGCATTCCGACACCGAGGTCGAGTACGTGCTCGACACGGCGACCTGGATCGGACCCGCGCGCGGGACGACCGCGGCCGACGCGGAGGCCGTCGCCGAGCTGATCGCGTCGTCGGGCCTGAAGGCGGAAGCGTTCCCGGATCTTCGCCCCGCGCAGTGGTCGAAGCTGATCTTCAACGCGACCGTGAACACCGTCGCCGCGCTGACCGGCCTGCCGCACGACGCGCACTTCGCGGAGCTCGAGCATCCGACCGATCTCGGGCACCTCGTGAAGGCGCTGATCGACGAGGGCAAGGCGGTCGCCGCCGCGGCCGGCGTCGAGCTCGCCGACGACCCGTGGGAGATGAACGTGCTCGCGACGCGGCGCGGGAGCAGGCACTACCCGTCGATGCTCGAGGACGTCGAGGCGCACCGGCGCACCGAGATCGACCTGATCACCGGCGCGCTCGTCCGCGAAGCGCATCGCGTTGCCGTTTCCGTGCCGCTGCACGAGACGATGCAGCGACTCGTCAAGGCGAAGGAGGCCTCGTGGGAATGAGGGTCTGCGTCGTCGGCTGCGGCGCGGTCGGCTCGCTGTTCGCAGCCAACCTCGCGACGCTCGACGACGTCGAGGTGTGGGCGTACGACCTGGCCCGCGAGCATGTCGACGCGATCAACCACGACGGTCTCAGGCTCACGGGAGCGGGGGAGGTGCACTCGCACCCGCACGCAACGGCCGACGCCGCCGAGCTACCGCCGTGTGACTTCGGCATCGTCGCGACGAAGGCGATGCACACCGACCCGGCAGTGGCGGCGACCGCGCATGCGTTCAGCGACGGCTGCGTGGCCACGGTGCAGAACGGGATCGGCAACGAGGAGGTGATCGCGCGGCACGTCGAGCGTGTGATCCGAGGCACGACGTTCCCCGCCGGAAAGCTCGCGGCGCCGGGCGTCGTCCAGTGGGACGTGAAGGGCGACACGACGCTCGGGCCGTTCGAGGGGCGCCCGGCACCGCTCGATGAGGTGCAAAGGCTCGCCGACGCGTGCACGCGCGGCGGGATGCCGACCACGGCGGTCGAGGATGCGCGCGGCCCGCAGTGGCGGAAGGTGATCTTCAACGCCGCCACAAACCCCCTCGGAGCGCTCACCGGGTTGACGCACGGCCGCGTCTGCGAGCAGCCGGCGCTGCGTGCGCTCGCGTCGCGGCTCGTCGACGAGGGCAAGGCGGTCGCGGCCGCGCAGGGGATCACCCTCGACTCGGACCCCGAGGAGCTGATCGACTACGCCGCCCGGCCCGACGTCGCGTACGGTCACAAGGCATCGATGCTGCAGGACGTCGAGGCGATGCGGCGGACGGAGGTCGACTACCTGAACGGCGGGATCGTCGAGTTCGGCCGCCGGCACGGCGTTCCGACGCCGATCAACGAGTCCATCTGGGCGCTGGTGAAAGGAGTGGAGGCGAGTTGGGAGCAGTGACGGCTGCCTCCGAGGTCGACCGTCGTTACGGGCTCGTGCGCGAGGCCATGGCTCGCGACGGGCTCGATGCGGTGATCGTCTCGGGAAACGAGTACACCGGCTTCGAAGGCGCGGTGACATACATGTCGGGCTTCGTGATCGTGCACCGGTACGCGTACGTGCTGCTGCCGCTCGAAGGCGACCCGACCATCGTGTTCCCACGCGAGGCGACCTACGTCGGCGAGCACGGCACCACCTGGATCGGCGAGCAGGTCTTCGTCGATCGTCCCGGTGAGTGGCTCGCCGACCGCCTGCGCGGCCGGCGCGTCGGTGTGTACGGGCTCGACTACGTGATGACGGTGCGCGACTACGGCACGCTCGCCGACGCGGCTGAGGTGGTCGCCTGGGACGAGCAGTTCGATCACGCGCGCGCCGTCAAGAGCGAGCTCGAGCTCGAGTCGGTTCGCGACAGCGTACGCATCAACACCGAGGGCTTCTGGATCTTCGTCGAGCAGTTCGAGCCCGGACGTCGCGAGCGGGAGATCCTCGCGCCGTGCGAGCACTACTTCGTCGAGCAGGGCTGCGGCCGTCTGACGATGGACATGGTGTTGACGGGGCCGAACGGCGCCGCGTTGCCGGAGTTCAAGATCGCCGGCGACTACCGGATCCAGGCGACCGACATGGTCCTGCCGTCGCTCGAGGTCGCCGGCCCCGGCGGCCACTGGGTCGAGGTCTCGCGCGCGATCTGTCCCGGCGAGCCGAGCACGGAGACCGGGCAGATGCTCGAGGCGTACCAGGAGTACTACGAGATCACGCGGTCGGTGCTGCGTGCGGGGGCGACCGCCCACGACGTGCACCGTGCCGTTTCCAAGGGCTTCGTCGACCGCGGCTTCAAGCTCGGTCACGTCACCGGCCACTCGATCGGCATGACGATGATCGAGTGGCCGAAGATCGGCGAAGGCGACGAGACGGAGCTGCAGGAGAACATGGTCTTCTCGATGCATCCGCACGCGATCACGCAGGACGGCCGGGCGTGCCTCTACATGCAGGACACGTGGCTCGTCACCGAAGACGCCGGCGTGCCGCTCGCCGACCTGCCGATGCGCATCTTCGACGGGACGGAGGAGCGGCCGTGAGCGAGCACCTGAAGCCGATTCTGCCCGGCGAAGGGGCCTCCGACTACGAGCGCTACCTGCGCACCGACGCGCTGCTCTCGCTCCAGAAGACCGCGGACGAATGGATCCACCGCGACGAGCTTCTGTTCCAGTCGGTGCACCAGACGTCGGAGATCTGGCTGAAGCTCGCATGGCACGAAGCCGAGGAGGCGACGAGGCTGATCGAGGCCGGCGATCTGACCGGGGCGATCCGACTGCTCCGTCGTGCGAACGACTGCTTCAAGCTCGTCACGACGACTCTCGACATGCTCGAGCACATCTCGCCGTGGGAGTACACCGAGGTGCGCAAGGTGCTGGGCCACGGCAGCGGCTTCGACTCGCCCGGGTTCAGGGAGCTTCGGCGGGTCGCCAAGCCGCTCGGCGAGGCATTCCACGCCGCGCACGAGCGTGCGGGGTTGTCGCTCGCCGAGGTCTACACGCGGGGCCGCGAGTTCGAGGATCTCTACCAGCTCGCCGAACAGCTGATCGAGCTCGACGAGCGCGTGATCGTCTGGCGCGTCCGGCATTTCAAGGTCGTGCAGCGCGTGATCGGCGGCGACGTGGTCGGCACGCAGGGAACGCCGGTCGAGGTGATGGGGCGGCTGATCCACCACTCGTTCTTCCCGGAGCTGTGGGACGTGCGGAACGACCTGACCCGGATGAACCTGCCGGAGTGACGTTCGGCGGCGTCTGTCTCGGCTGCGGGAACTTCGGCGGGATCGGGTCGGCGCCGGAGTTCTTCGGGCAGGGAATCCCGCGCGACGAGGCGTTCGCGATCATGGACCGTGCCTGGGAAGCCGGCCTCCACTGGTTCGACACCGGCGATGCCTACGGGGGCGGCGCGAGCGAACAGTGGATCGGCGACTGGATCCGCGACCGCGGCCGGCGGCCGAGGCTCACGACGAAGGTCTTCCACTCGACGACGGGCACGCCCGGCGACACCGGGCTCGCGCCCGAACGGATCCGCAGCCAGATCGAGGCGAGCCTCGCCCGTCTCGGCGTCGACCGGGTCGATCTGTACCTGGCGCACGAGCCCGACGAAAGCGTGCCGCTCGCCGACACGATCGCCGCGTTCGAGCACCTGCGCGAGGAGCGGCTGATCGGCGCCTGGGGCCTGAGCAACCACGACGCGGGCGAGGTGCGAGAGGCGCTCGCGAGCGGCCGGCCGGCGCTCGTCCAGAACTCCTTCTCGCTGCTCGACCGCGACGACGAGCAGGAGCTGGTGCCGCTGTGCGAGGAGCTGGGAATCCCGTATGTGCCCTTCGGGCCGCTGGGGGGGCTGGCTGACGGGCAAGTACCGGGGCGGAGAGGCCTTCCCGGCCGGGTCGCGCATGACCCAGCGCCCGTCGTCGTACGAGCGGTACGTCGACGACCGCGTCTTCGCCGGGCTCGACCGGCTGCGCGAGGAAGCCGAGCGGCGCGGCACCGACATGACGACGCTCGCGTTCGCCTGGGTGCTCGCGCGCGTCGACGGTGCGGTCTGCGGGCCGATGCGAGCCGAGCACCTCGACCCGATTCTCGCCGCGCGCGAGCTCGAGCTGTCACAAGACGACGTCGAACGGATCGGAGGATTCTTTGTCTGACGTACGCGTGATCGACGAGCACGACGTCCGGAGGCTCCTGCCGATGGCGGACTGCATCGACCTGATGGCGGACGCACTCGCGGCCCTCGCGCGCGACGAGGTGCTCAACCCACTGCGTCCGATCTTCCGTCCGCCGGGAGACCCGAGCCTCATGGGGCTGATGCCGGCGCACCGCGGCGGCGATGCCAAGCTGTGGTCGCTGAAGGCGCTGACGATCTTCCCGGGGAACAGCGCGCGTGGGCTCGAGTCGCATCAGGGTTTCGTCGCCCTCTTCGACGGCGACACGGGCGCGCCGACGGCGATCGTGAACGCAGCCGGCATCACCGCCGTTCGGACGGCTGCCGTGTCCGCGGTGGCGACCCGACTGCTCGCGCGTGAGGACGCGAAGACGCTCGCGATCCTCGGCACCGGCACGCAGGGACGATCGCACCTCGAAGCCATGCAGGCGGTGCGGTCGTTCGACCGCGTTGTCGTCTGGAGCGCGAGCGGCCGGTCGCTCGACGGCGCCGAGAGCGTCGCGTCCGCCGAGGAAGCCGTTTGCGACGCGGACGTGATCTGCACGGTCACCTCGCTGGCCGGGCCGGTCGTGCAGCGCGAGTGGCTGAAGCCCGGCGTGCACATCAACGCCGTCGGTTCGAGCGTCCCGACGACGCGGGAGCTCGACACGGCGACGATGCGGGACGCCGCCCTCTTCGTCGACCGCCGCGAGTCGACGCTGAACGAGTCGGGTGACTTCCTGTTTGCGCAACGGGAGGGGGCGATTGGGCCGGAACACATCCGCGCCGAGATCGGCGAGCTGGTGCTCGGTACCGCGCCGGGCCGCACCTCACCCGAGGAGACGACGGTCTTCAAGTCGCTGGGACTCGCCGTGGAGGATCTCGCAGCCGCGGAGTACGTGCTCGCCCGCGCCGAAGCGGAGAGCGCGGGCACCGTGGTCTCGCTGTGATCTCCGTCCAGCAGATCGAGCAGGCGCGGCGTGTGATCGAGGGCTACGCGATTCGCACCCCGCTCGTGCGGCTGGACGTCGAATCCGACGCGGAGATCTGGCTGAAGCTGGAGCTGCTGCAGCCGGTGCGCTCGTTCAAGATCCGCGGCGCCGGGAACGCGGTGCTCTCGGCATCGGACGCGCAGCTCGCGAACGGAGTGGTCACCGCGAGTGCCGGCAACATGGCGCAGGGTGTCGCGTGGACGGCGAAGCTGCGCGGCGTGCCCGCCACCATCGTCGTCCCCGACCATGCACCGCAGACGAAGATCGACGCCGTCGAGCGTTACGGCGGGCACGTGATCAAAGTGCCGGTGGACGAGTGGTGGCAGGTCATGATCGACGGCCGCTACGAGGACGTCGACGGGCTGTTCGTACACCCCGTCGACAACGACCAGGTGATGGCGGGCAACGGGACCATCGGGCTCGAGCTGCTGGAGCAGTCGCCGGACTTCGACGCGGTCGTCACCCCCTGGGGCGGAGGCGGGCTGTTCACCGGGATCGCGACGGCGGTCAAGGCCGCACGGCCGGAGGTGAAGTTCTACGTCGCCGAACCGGAGACCGGCGCCCCCGTGACGGCGTCGCTCGCCGCCGGCAAGCCGGTCGAGGTCGAGTACACAGCGTCGTTCGTCGACGGGTCGGGCGGCAAGGCGCTCATCCCCCGCGTCTGGGAGCTCGGGTCGCGGTTCATCGAAGGATCGTTCGCGTTGTCGTTGACAGAGGCCGCCGGTGCGGTGCGCACGCTCGCGGAACGGGCCCGCGTGATCGCGGAAGGAGCGGGCGCGTTGCCGGTCGCCGCTGTGATGTCGGGGAGGGTCGCCGGCGCCCGCAAGATCGTCTGCATCGTGTCGGGCGGAAACATCGACCCCGCGGTGCTCGCCCGGATCCTCGTGGGCGAGACGCCGTGAACGTCGAGGCGGTGCGCGCCCGCTTCTCGTCGCCCGGCGCAATCGCTCATTCTGGTTCGACCGCTCAGCCCGATTCGAGTACCTCGTCCGTGTGCTCGCCGAGCAGCGGCGGCGGCGTGGGCTCGACGGTTCCTGCCGACGCGAAACGCGGCGCGGTGCGCACCAGCCGCAGCTCGCCGATCGTCGGATGCTCGACCGTGAATGTCGTGCCGCCCGCCGCCTCCAGCGCCTCCAGCACGCCGCGGACCTTCCCGACCGGGACGCCCGCAGCGGTCAGCACGTCGATCCATTCCGCGGCCGGACGCTCCGCGAGCGTCTGCTCGAGCAGCGCGACGAGCTCGGCCCGGTTCCGCACGCGGTCGGCGTTGGTCGCGAAGCGGGGATCGTCGAGCAGCTCGCCACGCCCGAGCGCAGCGCACAGCTTGGCGAAAAGACCGTCGTTCGCCGCCGCGACCGCGATCGGCCCGTCCGCCGCCTGGAGCAACTGGTACGGCGCGATGTTCGGATGCGCGTTCCCGTGCCTGCCGGCTTCGTCACCGGTGACGAGCGTGCTCTCGGCGACGTTGACGAGGGCGCTCAACGCGGAGTCGAGCAGCGAGATCCGGACGTGCTCGCCGTCGCCCGTCTGGTCGCGCCGCCTCAGCGCGGCGAGGATCGCGACGGCCGCGTTCAGCCCGGCCACGACGTCGACCATCGCGACGCCGACCTTCGTCGGCGCGCCGTCGGCCTCGCCGGTGATGCTCATCAGCCCCGACTCGGCCTGGACGACGAAGTCGTAGCCCGGCCGCCCGCGCGGCTCACGGTCGCCGAAGCCGGTGATCGAGCAGTAGACGATTCGCGGATTCACGCGCGCGACATCCACATGGCCGACCCCGAGTGCGTCCGCGCCGCCCGGCCGGAAGTTCTCGACGACGACGTCCGCCTTTGTCGCCAGGCGGAGAAACGCATGCCGGTCGCGTGGATCGCTCAGCTCGAGTGCGACGCTGCGCTTGTTGCGGTTCAGCGCGAGGTAGTACGCCGACTCGCCGCCGGCGAACGGCGGGCCCCAGCTGCGCGTCTCGTCGCCGGTCCCGGGCCGCTCGACCTTCACGACCTCCGCCCCGAGGTCGGCGAGCAGCATCGTGCAGTACGGTCCGGCGAGCACGCGAGACAGGTCGAGGACCTGGAGCCCGGAAAGGGGCGGTTCAGCCAACGAACGCCACCAGTGCGTCGGCGACGTCGGGCCAGAACGGGCCGTCCGGCTCGATGACGTCGAGGTGCCCCCCGCCGTCGAGCTCGAGGAGCTTGCAGCCGGCCCGTTCGCTGAAGCTGCGCGCATGCTCGACCGGAACCGTGTCGTCCTCGGAGCCGTGGATCAGGAGCACGCGGGCACGCAGGGGAAGGCGCGCGGCCGGGTCGGCGTCCGGGTGTGCCGAGGGCGGCGCGCCCAGGAACTCGAACACCGCCCCGTTGCCGAGCCGGTCGGCTGCCCCCGCGACGAGATCGCAGACGCCTCCGAGCGACACCGCGCCCTCCACCAGGCCCTCGGCCGCGGCCCAGAGCGCGAGATGACCGCCTGCCGAGTGGCCGACCGCGAATCTGGGGCGTAACTCCCGGCAGGCCGCGGCGACGTCGTCGAGCGTCTCCGGGTACCCGCCGCCGACGCCGACCCGCCGGTACTCGGCGTTCCAGGTGGCGACTCCGCGCTCGGCGAGGTCGGCGCAGAAGCCGTCCATGATCTCGGCCGTGTAGCGCGCGCGCCAGAAGCCGCCGTGCAGCACAAGCGTCGACGGATCGGCGCCGTACAGATCGGCGTACTGATCCGGGCCGTTGCCGTACGGCCGCCGTGCCGGCGGAATCAAGAATCTGCCGGCGTGACGCGCTCGAGCCACGCGTCGGTGGTGAGGACCTCGGCGAAGCCGTGCCCCTGCGCGACGAGCGTCGCGCGATGCAGCTCTTCGCCGGTCGCCGACCCGCCGCTCGACTCGACCGCGAGCGTGCCGGTCGCATCGCTGAGGATCTCTACCCCGTACCCCCGGTGCGCCGCCTCGCGGGAGGTCGCGTCGACGCACATGTGCGTCATATAACCCGTGATCGAGACCGTTTCGATGCCCTCGGACTCGAGGATCTCGTCGAGCGCGGTGCCGGTGAACGAGCCGGGCATCGTCTTCTCGACGAGGTGTGTTCGCCTGCGCTCCCCGACCTCGGGACGCAGCTCCCAGTTCGGAGAGCCCTTGACGAAGCTGTCCGCGTCCGGGTCGGTCTCGCCGTGCTGGACGACGATCACGGGAATGTCGGCTGCAGCCGCCGCATCCATCGCCCGGCCGATGTTCGCGAGGCTGACGTCCGGCGGCGGGTCGCTGATCGGCAGCGCTCCTTCGAAGTACTCGTTCTGGACGTCGATGACGATCAGGGCGCGGTTCGGCACGCGCCCAGCTTACGCGCGTTCCGGGAGCGCCTGGAAGGTGCGTCCGAAGCGCCGGCGCAGGTAGGGCAACGCGGCGGCCGCCGGAACCAGGGGCAGCCACAGGTTGAAGATCCGATAGACGAGGACACCGAGGATCGCGCCGGCGAACGGCGCACCCGCCGCCACGAGCGTCAGAGGCATCAGAACCTCGACGACACCCGCGCCTGCAAGCGGCAGCGTGCGCCGCGTGAGCACGTAGCCGACGGCGTGCGCCAACACGACGCCGGCGAACCTCGGCGCAGCGTGGAACGGCTGCAGTGAGGCAAAGAGGCAGACGACGTCCCCGGCCCAGTAGAGGGCGGCGCCCGCGAAGGCAGGCCAGTGACGGGTCCACTCGCGCGCGAGGCGGAACAGGATGCGGATGCCCTCCAGCACGTCGCCGAGCTTCTCGCGCCAGCCGTCCTTGCCGACGAACCGGTCGCGGTGGCGAACGCCGATGACGGCCAGTATCGCGCCGATCGGGACGAGGGTCGCCCAGGGGATCGTGAAATCGAGACCGGGCTTGCGACGGCCCTCGACGAGCAGCGTGATCGCGGCCGCGCACGCGGCGGGGGCGAGGGGAGCATGCTCGAGCGCATCGAGGGCGAGCACCCGCAGCTCACCCTCGTGCTCGCCGCCGCTGCGAGTCCGGAGCGCCTTGCTGTCGAGCGCCGCTCCGCCTTTTGCGAGGAATGCGCCGAATCCGAATGCGACCAGCGCGGCCGATTCGCGCAGAGTGAGGCGAGGGCCGTCCTCGACCGCGGCGACCGAGCGGTACGCGAAGACGTAGCCGGCGAACGCGATCGTCTCCGCGGCGAACGCAACTGCGAACCAGAACGACAGCGTCGGGTGAAACCGGCCGGTGACGCTGCTCCACCCGGCGATCGTCGACATCACCGCCAGGGCGAGCACAAAGAGGACCACGGCCGCCCCGGCAGTCAGCGCGAGCGAACGCGGGCGGGCTGTCAGACCGCCGAGACGCATCGAACGGCAGCGTTCCCGATGCCGCCGCTGCCGAACCGGAGGTATGAGGACGGCGGCGGAGGGAAGGAGGCGGGGCATGCCGCGCTCGCGCAAGTGGAACCCGTGGCCCCTGCATCGCCTGGCGCTCGTCGTGACGCTCGCCGCCGGGCTCGCCGCGGGTGCGCTCGTCGGCCTCGCCTGGACGCAGGGGTTGCGCAGGACGCTGACGGCCCTCGTCCATCCGCACTGGCTGTGGCTCGGCATCGCCGTCGGCGGCGAGGTGATCGCCTACGCCGGGTACATCGCCGCATATCGGGAGGTCGCACGGGTGGAGGACGGCGCCGAGCTCGAGGTTCCGAAGGCGGCGGCCCTGGTCGTCGCCGGATTCGGCGTCTTCGTGCACGGCGGAGGCTTCGCCCTCGACCGCACCGCCCTGCGGCGGGCGGGCCTGTCCGAGCGTGAGGCTCGGCGGCGCGTGCTGGGACTCGGGATGCTCGAGTACGCCGTGCTCGCTCCCGCGACGCTGGTCGCGGCGGTCGTGGTGGTCGTGCTCCACCCGACCATCAGTGCCAGCCTCACGTTGCCCTGGATCATCGGCGTTCCGGTCGGCGCAGCCCTTGCGCTCACGGGCCTGCGGTTCCAGGACGCGATCGGTGGCTGGCCGCTGATCGGACGTCCGCTCGCGCGCAGCCTGCACGCCCTTGCTCTCGTCCTGACGCTGCTGCGCTCGCCGCTGCGGCACGGGCTCGCGCTTCTCGGGGCGCTCGTGTACTGGGCCGGCGACATCTTCTGCCTCTGGTGCACGCTGCACGCCTTCTCGGCCCACACGCCACCGGTCGCGCAGCTGGTCGTCGGCTACGCGACCGGGTACGCGTTGACGAGGCGTGCGCTTCCGCTCGGCGGAGCGGGGATCGTCGAGGCGCTGCTGCCGTTCGCCCTCGGCTGGCTCAAGATCGCGCTCCTGCCGGCCCTGCTCGCCGTGTTCGCCTACCGGCTGATCAACCTCTGGCTGCCGATGATCCCGGCTCTCGCCGGCCTGCCGACGATTCGGAGCCTGGAGGCGACCGCGCGGAAGCGCGCCGCCGAAGCCCGCGCCTGACTTCGCTTTAGCTTCGGCAACGGATGCTCTAGCCTCGGTTCGTGCCGGTCTGCGCGAGCTGCGGCCACGAAACGGCCGAAGAGGCGAACTTCTGCCCGAAGTGCGGGGCGCCCCTCGCTGCTCCTCCCGCGCCGCGAGAAGTCCGCAAGACCGTCACCATCGTCTTCTGCGACGTCACCGGCTCGACAGCACTCGGTGAGTCGACCGATCCGGAGGCGCTGCGCGCGCTGCTGGCGCGCTACTTCGAGCGTATGAAGGCGATCGTGGAGTCCCACGGCGGGAGCGTGGAGAAGTTCATCGGCGACGCGGTCATGGCGGTGTTCGGCGTGCCGACTGCGCACGAGGACGATGCGCTCCGAGCCTGCCGTGCGGCGGTCGAGATGCGCGGTGCGTTTCCGGAGCTCGGGATCAACGGGCGGATCGGCGTCAACACCGGCGAGGTGGTGACCGGGACCGAGGAGCGGCTTGCGACCGGCGATGCAGTCAACGTCGCCGCGCGGCTCGAGCAGGCTGCGCAACCCGGCGAGGTGCTGGTCGGCGCGGAAACACTGCGTCTCGTTCGCGCGGCGGTCGAGGTCGGCGACGAGCGCGCACTTGAGCTGAAAGGAAAGGCCGAGGCGGTTGCCTCGTGGCCGCTCGTTGCGGTGACCGGGGAGCTCGAGCGCCGCTTCGCAACGCCGCTTGTCGGACGCGGGCGCGAGCTGACACGCCTCCGTGCCGCTTTCGAGCAGGCGGACCACGACCGCTCCTGCCAGCTCTTCACAATCCTCGGCTCGGCCGGCGTCGGGAAATCCCGACTCGTTTCCGAGTTCCTGGGCTCGGAAGACACGCGCGTCGTGCGCGGCCGCTGCCTCTCGTACGGCGAGGGCATCACCTACTGGCCGGTCGTGGAGATCCTGAAGCAGATCGACGCGCTTCCGATGGGAGACGCTGCGCGACCGCTGCGCGCGCTGCTCGGAGAGACGGACGAGTTGGCATCGGCGGACGAGATCGCCTGGGGCTTTCGCAAGCTGCTCGAGCAGGAGGCCCAGCTGCAACCCCTCGTCTGCGTGCTCGACGATCTGCACTGGGCGGAGGAGACGCTCCTCGACCTCGTCGAACACGTCGCCGACCTCTCGCGCGACGCGCCGCTGCTGTTGCTCTGTATGGCGAGGCCCGAATTGCTGGAGCTTCGGCCGTCGTGGGGAGGCGGCAAGTGGAACGCGACGACGGTGTTGCTCGAGCCCCTCGACGCAGCGGACACGGAGCAGCTCATCGGCGAGTTGGGCGGCGTGCCCGACGAGTTGCGGGAGCGGATCGTGCAGGCCGCCGAGGGCAATCCGCTCTTGCTCGAGGAGATGCTGGCGCTCGTCCGTGACAGTGCAGGCGGCCGGGTCGAAGTGCCCCCGACGATCCAGGCTCTCCTCGCGGCGCGGCTCGACCAGCTCGACCCCGCAGAGCGCTCGGTGCTCGAACGCGGGTCGATCGAGGGCCGGACGTTTCACCGCGGTGCGGTGGCCGCGCTCGCCGACGGCGACGGAGGAGTCGACCAGCGGCTCGTCTCGCTCGTGCGCAAGGAGCTTGTCCGGCCCGACCGCGCGCAGCTGCCCGGCGACGACGCGTACAGGTTCCGCCATCTGCTCATCCGCGACGCTGCGTACGACGCCCTGCCGAAGGCGAGCCGCGCCGAGCTGCACCGGCGGTTCGCGACCTGGCTCGAGCAGCACGGCCGGGAACTGGTCGAGCTGGACGAGATCCTCGGGTACCACCTCGAGCAGGCCGCACGCTACCTCGCCGAGCTGGGACAGGCGGACACCGAGCTCGCGCTGGCGGCGGGAGGTCGACTCGCTACTGCGGGGCGCCGGGCACTCGCCCGCGCCGACATGCGCGCCGCGTCCGGACTGCTGGAGCGGTCGCTCGAGTTGACGCGCCCGCATCGTCTCGACGTGCACCTCGAGATCGAGTTCGTCTGGGCGACACAGGACGTTCGACGTGCCGATCCCATTCTCGCCGCGGCGGCCGAGCGTGCCCGCGCCGCGGGCGACGAGGCCGGCGAGCTGCTTGCTCTGACGATCGTCACATGGGTGCGGCTCGGTGTGGGAACGCTGCCGGCTGAGCTCGAGGAGGTCGCGGAGAAGGCTCTCCCGAGGCTCGAGGCGGAGGGCGACCACGCGGGCATGTCCTGGGTATGGCACGCGCTCGGCGCGGGTGCTGCGAACATGCGCTGTCGCTTTGAGGAGTACGCCAAGGCCGCGGAGCAAGCCCTGCGGTACGCGCGTCTTGCGGGACACGAGCCCATCAGCGACTTCGGGTTCGCGACGGCTGTCGTGATGGGCTCTCGCCCTGCCTCGAATGCACTGGCGTCGCTCGACAGGTCGCTCGGCGACTCGCAGAGGCCCGGCACGCTTCTCTGCCGTGCGCAGCTGCTGGCGATGCTCGATCGATTCGACGAGGCGTGGCCGGTCGCGCTGTCCGCGGCCGAACGCGCACGCGAGATCGGCTACGGCGGCGAGGCGCAGCTTGCGGAGCTCGCGAAGCTCGTCGGCGACTCCACCGGCGAAGAGCATCACCTGGCAACGTTCTGCGACGAGGTCGAGACGCGTGGTGATCTCGCTGTTCTGTCGACGTACCTGCCGATGCGAGGTCGTGCGCTATGCGCACTCGGCCGCTACGAGGAAGCCGAAGTACTGGCCGAGCAGGGCCGGGAGCTCGGCAGCGCGCAGGATGTGTATACGCAGGCGCTCTGGAGGGAGGTCCAGGCGCTCGTCCTCTCCTTTCGAGGCGACCATCCCGAGGCGGAACGGCTGGCGCGCGAGGCGGTCGAGATCTCGGCCGACTCCGACATGCTCGAGATCCAGGGCGACTGCCACTACGACCTCGCGCAGGTGCTCGAAGCCGCCGGCCGGCGCGAGGACGCGGTCGCAGCGCTGCGTGAGGCGCTCGCTCTCTACGAACGCAAGGAGATCGTCCCGCTCGCCCGGCGCGTTCGCGAGCGGCTCGCGACCCTCGTGGCGTAGCAGTTCGCGGGTTTGACGCCGCCCGGGGCGGGGACCGTTGGAGTCCTTGTCTCGATCAGCCCTGAGGACCGGCGCGGCATGCGCGCTTTCGGCCGGTGCGGTGCTGATGGTCGGCGAAATCGTTGTCCCGGCTACCGCGCTCGCCGGACGCCTGCCGCGCCCGGCCATCCTGTCTGTCGGCTTTCTTCCCGGCGCGCGGATCGTGGCCGTCGGCGACCGGGTGGACGTCGTGCTGCGCGTGCGCGGGGCGACCAGGTGCTCGTTCTTCGCTCAGCACGCGCCGTTCTCGCGCCTCTACCCGGTGCGGACCGTGGCGTGCGGCTCGGGCCGCGCGCGCGTGACGATGCCGGTCGTCAAGAACCCGTACGAGCACGCTGCGAAGCTGCTGTACCGCGTCCGAGCGCAGGGCGCCGGGGGAACGGCGGTGAGGACGTTCAGGATCACCGCCGCCGGGACCATCAAGGAAACCCCACTGCCTCCACTGCCCTCGCCGCCGCCGCCGCCGACGCCGGGCGGCGTCACCTCGGCGATCGAGGGCTCCAGCAACTGGTCCGGCTATGCCGTCACAGTCGGGCCGTACACGGCGGTCAGCGGCACGTTCAACGTGCCCGCGCTTGCGCCGGGCGATCCCGAGGGCCTGGCGAGCGAGTGGATCGGCGTCGACGGGCTGAAGAACACGTCGCTGATCCAGGCCGGTGTCGCGGAAGGAGGCAAGACGGCATTTGCCTGGTGGGAGATCCTCCCCGATCCGCCGACGTCGATTCCGATCCCCGTTACGGCCGGCGACGAGGTCACCGTCTCCATCTCCCAGACGGCCGGCACGACCTGGCACATCGCGGTGACCGACGACAGCACCACGCAGACCTTCGCCACGGACCAGCCGTACGCCGGGCCCGGGACATCTGCCGAATGGATCGTCGAAGCGCCGAGCGCGGGCGTCGACCTCCAGTACCCGCTCGCGGTGTTCAGCCCGGCCGTCACGTTCACGAATCTCGCGTTCACCGGTCCTGAGAACGCGCTCACCGAGCTCGTCATGCGGCAGGCAGGCAAGATCGTGGCCACGCCCTCCGTCCCCTCGGCGACCGGATTCAGCGTCGCGTACGGCGCGACCGCGCCGCCGACGCCCTGATGGTCGACGGAGTGGACCGGATCTCGGATCGTGCCCCCTTCATCTGCAATCCATCACCGGGGCGTTCGAGTTTGGTAACCAAACGCGGGCGGTTGGCTAGGCTGCCGACGCTCGGAGAGGTGTCCGAGCGGTCTAAGGAGCGCGACTGGAAATCGCGTACGTGCTGAAAGGTGCGTCGAGGGTTCAAATCCCTCCCTCTCCGTCCGGCGCGACGTCGCCCGCGAGAGCGGGTGATTTCGCGCGCCGGACCCTTGGGTACGATGCGCGCGCCCGGAGAAGTGGCCGAGTGGCTGAAGGCGGCGCCCTGCTAAGGCGTTAGGTGGGGAGAATCCCTGCCTCGAGGGTTCGAATCCCTCCTTCTCCGTCTCGCCGGTGTGCACGTGCGCGCGGCCCCGCTCAGCCTCCCGAGCGCCTCGACGGGAAGTCGCGACCCAGTTCACGGCAGAGCTCGCGGCGCAGCCCGGGTCCTGACGACCCCTTCGAAGCGTCGGTGCGCTACGAGTGCGTCGACGTGTAGACGAACGCCGCGACGTCCTGGATCTGCGTCGTCGACAGGCTGCTCTTGAAGGGCGGCATGATCTTCCCGCCGTTCGTCACCTGGAGGACGATCCGTGCATAGGCCGGCTTGAGCTGGTCGAGGTTGGGGCCGACCGTGCCCGTCGCGCCCGCGGCCTTCAGCGTGTGGCAGCCCTTGCAACCGGCGGTCTCGAACACCTGCTTCCCGGCCGTCGCGTTGCCCTGCACCGGCGGGCCCGAAGAGCTCGTGCTCGATCCGGGCGAGGCCGACGTCGACGCAGATTCGGTGGCCGCGGCCGCTTCCTTCTTCTCCCGCCCGAAGACGATCACGGCCGAGATCATCGCCGCGAAGAAGAGAACGCAGAGAGTGACGTACCAGCCCACGCTCCGGCCCGGGAAGTTCGGGTTGACCACAGGCAGGACGAAGGACGAGATCAGCGCGAACCCGATGAACGCTGCGCCCACGGCGGCGAGGCCGATCTCGTGACCCGTGGACAGGCCGGCGACGACGAGCGCGATCGTCGAGAGCATCCCCGGCGGAACCTATCGGATCGGTCGCTACTCGGCTGCGGCTTCGCCGGGCGCTGCCTCGATCACGCCCGTCTCGGGCGGGCCGACCGGCTCCGGCTCCGACGGGCGGAGGTACAGCAGCTCGTAGAGCGTCGCTGCGATCACGCCGCCGGCGAACGGGCCGACGTACCAGATCCAGGCGTTCGCCCAGTGGTCGCCGACGAGCTGCGGGCCGAACGCGCGCGCCGGGTTCATCGCGGCGCCGGTCAGCCTGCCGCCCATGAGCACGTCGAAGCAGATCGTCAGGCCGATCGCGAGGCCGGCGATCTGCTTGAAGGCGCCGCGCTCGTCGACGGCGGTCGCGAAGACCACCCACACGAGGAAGAAGGTCAGCACCGCCTCGATCACGACGCCGGCGCCGCTCGAGATCGAGAACTGGCCCTGTGTCACGGCGGACGTCGCGAGCCGCGGCACGCCGAGGCTGCCCGCGTTCTCGACGGCGGTCGGCAGCAGGAACTTGAGGAGCAGCGCTGCCAGCGCCGCGCCGCCGAACTGCGCGATCCAGTACCAGACCGCGAGCTTGGGGGCGATCCGCCGCGTGACGAGGAAGCCAAGCGTGACGGCCGGGTTGATGTGGCCGCCCGAGATGAAGCCGACTGCCGACACCATCACGGCGATCACGAGGCCGTTGGCGAGCGCCGCGTCGGTCGGTGTCAGGGCGAACACCGCCGCACCTGCGGCGACGAAGATCAGGGCGAACGTGCCGACGAACTCGGCCACGCCGCGACGGAAGTAATCGCGCTCCATCATGCGGCGAACGATAGGACCTGCGTCGGACGGCAATCGCCGATTCCCTCGTTGCGGGGATTGGCAACGCCGTCCTCGACCCCGACGATGGCTTCGTGGGGGTTCCCGTGTACCGCGGGAGATTCGGCTTGCCGCAGGCCGAGCGGCTGCTCTGGCGCGCGGGCTTCGGGCCGCGCGAGGGCGAGGCGCAGGCACTCGCGAAGCTCGGGCTCGACGGGGCGGTCAGGTCGCTCGTCGATCCGGGCCCCGAGAAGCTCGTCGGGCCGCGGCCCCACGACGACAAGGGGAGGCGGCTTGCCCCCGCCGATGCATGGGGTGAGGACCACTGCTGGTGGCTCGACCGCATGGTCCGCACGTCTCGGCCGCTGGTCGAGCGCATGACGCTCGTCTGGCACGACTGGTTCGCGACGTCGAACGAAGGCGTCGGCAGCCAGCGTCTCATGCTCCGCCAGAACCAGCTCTTCCGGTCCCACGCCCTCGGTTCGTTCTCCCAGCTGCTGCTCGACGTGACGCACGACCCCGCGATGCTCATCTGGCTCAACGGGAACGAGAACGACAAGGACGCGCCGAACGAGAACTACGCGCGCGAGATGATGGAGCTGTTCACGCTCGGCGCCGACCGCGGCGCGTACACCGAGCACGACGTGCGCGAACAGGCGCGATCGCTCACCGGCTGGCGGAACCGCTGGTCATCCGGTCGCGGGGACTACTACTTCCACTTCGACCGCCGCCGTCACGACACCGGCGTCAAGCGCGTGTTCGGGAAGAGCGGCCGCTTCGACTGGCGCGACGCGTGCCGCCTGTGCGTCGGGCACCCACTGCATCCCTCGTTCTTCGTCACGAAGCTCTGGAGCTACTTCGTCCCGGTACCCCCCGACCGGGCGACACTGCTGGGCCTCGAGGAGATCTACAGGCGCGGCCGGCAGGTGAAGCCGGTCGTGCAGGCGATCCTCGGCCATCCCGCGATCTACGACGGGCCGCGCATGGTCAAGCCGCCGGTCGTCTTCACCGCAGGGCTCCTGCGCCGCATCGGCGCCGGGATCACGACCACCGACTGGGCCTGGATCGGATCGCTGTGCGGACAGCAGCTCTTCTATCCGCCGAACGTCGCGGGCTGGGACGACACGCGCTGGCTCGACACTGCGACCTTCCGCGGCCGCTGGATCGCGGTGGAGCGCCTGCTGCGCGGGCACCAGCACGATCCGGGCAAACCGCCGAAAGGGTTTCCGCGGACGGCCGACGGCGTCTTCGCCAGATCGATGGCCTTCTGGAACGCGCCGCAGCTGTCGGCAGAGACGAAAGCGACGCTGAGGCACGTTGCACGGCTCGCGATCGCAGACGCGGGCAACGAGGACTGGAAGACCCGGCAGTACCCCGTGCTGCTCGGCAACGCGCTGCGCGAGCTGATCGCCGTCTCACCGGACGTGCAGACCTCATGAACGGAGTGGTCTGCGACGAGTGCACGCGCGCCGCCATGGTGCGCGCGGTGGCCGGCCGAGGGCTGCCGGCGATCGAGCCCGGCATGCCGGTGCCCGCCGGGACCGGGCTCACACGGCGCACGTTCGTCGCGCGCTCGCTCGGGCTCGCGCTCGGCGTCTACGGCGCAGGGAAGCTCTCGCTCTTCGAGGGCGGCATCGCCGAAGCGGCCGCCGCACCGCAGGGGCCGATCCTCGTCACGGTGTTCCTCGAGGGCGGGGCGGACGCCCTCTCGCTGCTGGCGCCCGTAGGCGATCCGCTCTACCGGAAGTTGCGGCCCAGCCTCGCCGTCACGGGCGGTACCCCGTACACCGCCGATACGGCGCTCGCGTGGCACCCGTCGCTCGCGCCGCTGGCTCAGCTCGACGGCGAGGGCAAGGTGGCGGTCTTCCCGGCCGTCGGATACGACCACCCGGACCAGTCGCACTTCACGTCGCGCCACTTCTGGGAAGTCGGCGCCACCGACCCCCAGCTGCTGACCGGCTGGCTGGGCAGGTACCTCGACGCCGCCGGTCGTCCCGACAACCCGCTGCAGGGGCTCTCGCTGGGCGGCGCGCTGCAGCCGTCGCTCGCAACCGCACACCTGCCCGTCGCGTCGATCGACGGTCCGAACCAGTACGACTTCTGGGTGCCCGGCGTCTGGGGCGAGGTCGAGGGCCGCATGCTCGACGGCATGGACGCGTTGGGCCGCATCCGCTCCGACGACGCGGCCTTCGCGACGGCCGCGAACGTCACGCTCCAGTCGGCGACGCTCCGCCGTCAGCTGCTGCCCTTCGCGTCGGACAAGGGAATCAGCTCGCCGGTGCAGTATCCCTCCGGAGACGATTCGTTCCCGGCGCAGCTGCAGGGTCTCGCCGCCATGATCGCCGCCGGCCTGCCGCTGCACTGCGTCGCGCTGGGGGCGTCGGGCGAGTACGACACGCACGCAGGGCAAAAGGCTGCGCTGACGTCGGCGCTGAGCATGACCGCCGCGTCGCTCTATGCGTTCCAGCGCGATCTCGAGGCGCGCGGCATCGCCGACCGCGTGCTGACGCTCGTGTGGTCGGAGTTCGGCCGGCGCGCCGAGGAGAACGGGTCGGGCGGCACCGACCACGGAGCGGCGGGCGCCGCGTTCCTGATCGGGTCGCGCGTCAGCGGCGGCCAGGTCGGCGAGTTCCCGGGCCTCTCGTCGCTCGACGACGACGGCAACGTCAAGGCCACCACCGACTTCCGCGGCGTCTACTGCGCCCTCCTGGAGCAGTGGTTCGGCTTCGACGCAGAGCGCGTCGTGCCCGACGGCTCGAGCTTCCAGCGGCCGAAGCTCGTGGCGTGAAGATCGCGCTTGTCGCGGCTGCCCTGCTCTTTGCCACGACGGGCGGCGGACAGACACGCGTGCAGGTGACGGCCCAGGAGTTCTCGTACACGCTCTCGCGCCAGCAGGTCCGCGCCGGGACGGCGACGATCGAGCTCGTCAACCTCGGCCAGGATCTTCACGATCTGCGGGTGCAGCGTCGCGGGTCCCGGCACGTCGCCGGGCTGCCGGTCGTCGCGCCCGGCGGTCATGCCGACCTGACGGTGAAGCTGCGTCCCGGGCGATACTCGTTCTGGTGCTCGATCGCGAATCATCGCCAGCTCGGCATGCACGCCCGGCTGATCGTGCTCAGCCCCTGAACCACGACGACGTCGGCGATCCTGCCGGCTCGGTCGTCGTCTACCTGCACGGGGGAGGGGACTCGCGGTTGTCGCGGCACCCCGACGATTCGATCGCGGCCGAGCTCGGCATCCGACTGATCGCCGTCGACCGCTGCGGCCCGGCCGACCGCCGCCGGACGCTGCTCTCCTGCGCGGCCGACATCGTCGGTCTTCTCGATCGGCTCGGCGTCGAACGGTTCGGTGTCGTCGGCTGGTCGGCGGGCGGCCCGCACGCGCTGGCGGTCGCGGCCGCGTGCTCGGATCGTGTCGACCGCGTCGTTCTCGTCGCCTCGATGCCGGTCCCGGAAGGCGTCCGCGTCATGCCGAAGGACGTGCGTCGGGTGATGCGGCTGGCGCGGTTCGCTCCTCGTCTGGCTTCGCGGGGCCTCGAGCGGTGGGGTCGGATCGTGCCGGAGCCGACCGGCGCGCCGCACACGGACGAGGCGTACGCGCGCGGCCGTGTCGAGTCCTTTGCGCACGGCGGGATGTGGCTCGCGCGCGAGCTCGCGTATCTCGGGCGGCCGTGGGGGTTCGATGTCGCGTCGATTGCGGCGCCCGTGACGCTCTGGTGGGGAGAGCGCGACTACGTCACCCCGCCGTCGATTGCACGCGACTTCGAGCGGCTGCTCCCGAACGCGACGCTTCGGCTGGTCGACGACACGCACCAGTTGTTGTTCAGCCGGTGGCGGGAGATCCTGGCGGACGCCGCGCCGGCGGCATCGACTACGGTGCCGTTGCTTTGAGCTTCTTCGTCGTCGTCTCGACGTTCTTGGCTTCGGGCGTGGAGTGGGTGGAGGCGCTGACGATCGTCCTCGCGGTCGCGGTCGTGCGCGGGTGGCGGCCGGCGCTCGGCGGAGCGGGCGCGGCTGGTGTCGTCCTGCTCGGGATCGTGGCGGGGTTCGGGACGGCAGTGTCGGTCGTGCCGCTCGAGTGGGCGCAGGGCGTCATCGGCGTGCTGCTCCTCGCGTTCGGGCTTCGGTGGCTGCGGAAGGCGGTGCTCCGGGCTTCGGGCCGGAAGGCGCTGCACGACGAGGCGAAGGAGTTCGCCGAGACCGCCGACTCGCTGCGCGCTCGGCGCGAGGATCGGGCGGCGTTCGCGACGTCGTTCACCGGTGTGGTTTTGGAGGGCGTCGAGGTGGTGTTCATCGCGGTCGCGCTCGGAGGTGTCGCGAACACCGCGGCGGCCGCGGCGGGCGCGGTTGCGGCGCTCGCGCTCGTCGTGGCGGTGGGCATCGCGGCGCGGCGGCCGTTGACGCGCGTGCCCGAGAATGCGATGAAGTTCGCCGTGGGCGTCATGCTCACGAGCTTCGGCTGCTTCTTCATCGGCGAGTCGCTCGACGTGCCGTGGTGGCACGCCGACCTGTCGCTTCTGCTGATCGTGGTCGGGCTGCTCGCAGCGTCGCTGGTCACCGTGCGGGTGCTGCGCGCGCCGCGTCTCGCGGCATGACGGACGTCACTATCTGCGACGTCGGCCCGCGCGACGGGTTGCAGAACGAGCCGGACGTACTCGCCCCTTCCGTTCGCGCCGAGCTGGTCTCGCGACTCCTCGCTGCCGGCATGCCGCGCATCGAAGCGGTCTCGTTCGTCCGCGAGGATCGCGTGCCGCAGATGGCCGGCGCCGAGGAGGTCGTCGGGCTCGTCGAGCACCGCGACGGCGTCGAGCTCGCGGGACTCGTCCTCAACGAGCTCGGCTACGAGCGGTTCGCGGGCACCTCCCTCGACCGCGTGAACTGCACGCTTGCGGCGACCGAGTCGTTCAACCGGCGGAACGGCAACGCGTCTCTCGGCGAGGCGGTGGGGAGGGTCGAGGCGATCCTCGCAAGGAACGGACTGTTGGAAGCGAAGCCGGTGACGGTGACGATCTCCTGCGCGTGGGGCTGCCCGTTCGAAGGCGAGGTCGATCCGGCGGTCGTCGCAGATCTCTGCGAGCGTCTCGCGGGCGCCGACGAGCTGGTGCTCGCGGACACGATCGGCGTGGCGACGCCGCGGCGGGTGCGGCGGCTCGTCGAGCGCGTGTCGATCCTCGCCCGGCCGCTCGGCGTGCATCTGCACAACACACGGAACACGGGATACGCGTGCGCGTGGGCCGCGCTCGAGGCGGGCGCGGTTGAGCTCGACGCCTCGGTCGGAGGGCTCGGCGGCTGCCCGTTCTCGCCGCAGGCGACCGGAAACATCGCGACGGAGGATCTCGTCTGGCAGCTCGAGCGCGACGGGGTCGAGACGGGAATCGACCTCGACGTGCTCGTCGATACGTCACGCTGGCTGGAGGGCATCCTCGGCCGGCGCCTCGAGGGGTACGTCTACCGGGCCGCACGGTGGCCGTAGGCGAAAGCCCGGGGTCTGGCACGTACCTGACCCCCCGCGTTACAAAACCGCATCGGAAGGCACGCTGCCGAGTAACGGCGGGCCGATTTGCAGGGACTTTCCGTACCGGCCGGAACGGGCGAGTCCGGAAGCGGACATCCGTGGGAAGACACCCGTCGGGGTCAGGCCCGTGCCAGACCCCCGGGATCACGCCCGAGCTCAGGCGCCGCGCTTCGGAATGAGGAACGAGCGCTCGAAGTCGCAGACGGTTTCGTCGCGCTGATTCACGCCCCGCGTACGCACCCCGACGATCCCGTGCGACGGGCGCGACTTCGATTCCCGCGCCTCGAGCACCTCCGTCTCCGACCAGATCGTGTCGCCGACGAACACGGGATGCGGCAGGCGGATCTCCTTCCAGCCGAGGTTGACGCCGCCCGTCTCGGTCGTGTCGCGCACCGAGAGCCCGAGCACCAGCGCGAGGGTGAACGTCGAGTTGACGAGTGGGCGGCCCCACTCACTCGCGCGCGCCGCCTCCTCGTTGAAATGCAGCTCGTTCGTGTTCATGGAGAGCATGGTGAAGAGCAGGTTGTCCGCCTCCGTCACCGTGCGCCCGACCGCCGACCGGTAGACGTCGCCGATCTCGAAGTCCTCGTAACGCCTCACGGAACTACCGTATCGGGGTGAACCGCCTCGCCCAAGAGACGTCGCCGTACCTCTTGCAGCACGCGACCAATCCCGTCGACTGGTACCCGTGGGGAGACGAAGCGCTCGGCCGTGCGCGCGATGAGGACAAGCCGATCCTCCTCTCGATCGGCTACGCGGCCTGCCACTGGTGCCACGTCATGGAGCACGAGTCGTTCGAGGACCGCACCGTCGCGGCGCTGATGAACGACCACTTCGTCGCCGTCAAGGTCGACCGGGAGGAGCGGCCCGACCTCGACTCGATCTACATGGACGCCGTCGTCACGCTCACCGGGCAGGGGGGCTGGCCGATGACCGTGTTCCTCACGCCCGCCGGCGAGCCGTTCTTCGGCGGCACCTACTTCCCGCCCGAGCCGCGTCACGGCCTGCCCGCCTTCCGCCAGGTGCTCCTCGCCGTCGCGGAGGCCTGGCGCGACCGCCGGGCCGAGGCCGTCGCGTCCGCCGGCAACCTCGCCGAGCACATCCGCACCGGCAGCCGCCTCGCGCCGTCGAGGGATCCGCTGACGGGGGAGCTCCTCGAAACGGCGGAACGGCATCTCGCAGACGGCTTCGACGCCGAGTGCGGAGGATGGGGAACCGCGCCGAAGTTCCCGCCGGCGGCCGTGCTCGAGTTCCTGCTGCGCCGCAGCGAAACCACCATGACTCGGCGGACGCTCGACGGCATGACGCTCGGCGGGATGTACGACCTCGTCGGGGGCGGGTTTCACCGCTACTCGGTCGACCGGCGCTGGCTCGTGCCGCACTTCGAGAAGATGCTGTACGACAACGCGCTGCTCGCGTCCGTGTACCTTCGCGCTGCGCGGCGGTTCGACAGCGAGCACTACCTGCGCATCGCCGAGCAGACACTCGACTACGTGCAACGCGAGCTCGCGCTCGACGGCGGCGGCTACGCCAGCGCACAGGACGCGGACACGAACGGCGTCGAGGGCCTGACGTACACCTGGGCGTCCGGCGAAGGCGCGCCCGACGGGTTGCTTCAACCGTTCGAAGACGGACGATTCGTCGTCCGCGGCGAGATCGACGACGCGACACGCGCACGCCTCTTCGAGCTTCGCGAGCGCAGGCCCAAGCCGGCTCGAGACGACAAGGCGATCGCATCCTGGAACGGCCTGCTGCTGGCGGCGCTTGCGCAGGCGGGGCGCGTGGAGCCCGCGACCGCCCTCGCGGGCTTCCTGCTCGGCCCGCTCTCGACCGAGGACGGGCGGCTGAGGCGCACCTGGCGGAACGGGATCGCGAAGGGCACCGGCTACCTCGAGGACTACGCCGACGTCGTCCACGGCCTGATGGAGTTGCACACTGCGAGCGGCGAGGCGGTGTGGCTCCTCGAAGCGCACCGGCTGGCGATGCTCGCGGTCGACCTCTTCGCCGGCGACGAGGACGGCGGCTTCTTCCAGTCACCGCGCGACGGCGAGCAGCTTGTCGCGCGCAAGAAGGAGCTCGACGACCATCCGACGCCGAGCGGGAACGCGATGCTCGCCTACGTCCTGCTGCGCCTGGCGCGGATCTGGGGCGACGACGAGGCGGAACGGCGCGCCGTGTCGGTGCTGCGGCTCGTCAGAGACCGGCTGACGAGGGCGCCGACCGCGTTCGGCTGGATGCTCGTCGCGCTCGACCAACACCTCGCGCCGTATCGCGAGCTTGCGATCGTCGGCCTACGCGATGCGCCGGTCGCGCGGGCAGCGCTCGCCGGCGCAAGCGCGACCGACGTCGTCGCGTTCGGCCCCGCCGACGGCATTCCACTGGTTGCGGGGCGCACCCTCGTGGAGGGGCGCCCCGCGGTGTACGTCTGCGAACGCTTCGCCTGCCGCGTGCCCGTTACGGACCCGCAGGCGTTCGCGTGACCGGGCGCTGCGCCGGCCCAGGGCGATTCGCGACCTCCGTCCGCTCGGCCGCCGTCGGCTCGTTCGCCGCCGCGGGCTCGTAGGCGGGGCGCCGCCCGGGAATCGGCGCAGGCGCGACCGCCTCTCGCCGCCGGCCGATCATCCCCGGTTCGAGGACGAGACCGAAGACGAACCCGATGCCCATCGCCAGCACGCCGAGCCACGTCCCGAGGTCGTGGACGACGTCACGAATGCCGATGTCCCCCGACCAGGCGAGCACGTGGTTGCGGAACCAGTTCGCGTGCGGCTGCATGCCGAGCAGCACCCAACCAGCGCAGATCAGCACGGGCAGGAACGCGAACAGGAACATGCCCGGCGGATGGCCCCCGCGCCCCCGCAGCTGCGAGACCGCGAGCACGAGACCCGCCCCGGCGACGATCCCGTAGGCGGCCCAGTAGCCGCCGGTGGAGTGCCGGTGGATCTGCGCGGCGAGCCACAAGAGGAAGCCCGCCACGCCCGTACCGACCAGCGTCGACACGGCTCTATTCCATCCAGTCATGGTTGATCCCTCACTTTGGAGTGGTCAGGTATTCAACGGCGCTGGGCGCCCGCTAGATTCGCTCCGTGGCGCTATTGCGTATCCGGAACGTCACGCGCAGGTTCGGGGGAATCGTCGCCATCGACGCCGTGTCGCTCGACGTCGACCCGGGCCAGATCGTCGGCCTGATCGGGCCGAACGGCGCCGGGAAGACGACGCTGTTCAACGTGATCACGCGGCTCTACCGGCCGGACGCCGGTGAGCTCGAGTTCGCGGGGCGCAGCCTGCTCAGGACGCCGCCACACCGGATCGTGCGCCGAGGCATTGCGCGCACGTTCCAGAACGTCGAGCTGTTTCAGACGATGACGGTGCTCGACAACGTCCTCGTCGGCGCCCACACGCGCACTCGTCCGTTCGGCGGGCGGCAGGCGGTCGCGCGTGCGGAGGAGATCCTCGACTACGTCGGGCTGACCGGAGTCGCGCGGCGCCCCGTGGCCGGGCTGCCGTTCGGCACGCTGAAGCGCATCGAGCTCGCGCGCGCTCTCGTCGCCGAGCCGGACCTGCTGCTGCTCGACGAGCCCGCGGGCGGCCTGAATCACGAAGAGGTTTCCGAGCTCGGCGAGTTCATCCGCAAGCTGCGCAGGGACTTCGATCTGACGGTGCTCCTCGTCGAGCACCACATGGGGCTCGTGATGAGCATCGCCGACCGAATCCACGTGCTCGACTTCGGCAGAAAGATCGCCGAGGGGACGCCGGCCGAGGTGCAGCAGAACCAGGCGGTCATCGAGGCGTACCTCGGCGCGGAGACGTGACCGCCCTTTTCTGGGAAGGCTGTCTGAACGTGCGCGACGTGGGCGGGCTTGTGCGCGCCGACAACATCCGCCGCCTGTCCGACGACGGGTGGCGCGCGCTCGTGGCGCACGGCGTCGGCCGTGTCATCGACCTTCGCTTCCCGGAGGAGCTCGCCGAGGACGTGCCGCGTGACGTTCCGGTCGAGGTCGTCCACGTTTCGCTGCTCGGCGACAACCGGACCTCCGAGTGGCAGGCGGAGTTCAACGCCGCGATGGACAGCGCGCAGACCGCGGAGGAGTACCTCGTCTGGTCGTACCTCGAGTTTCTCGAGCGTTACCGAGAGCGGTTCGGTCGCGTCTTCCAGGCGATCGCGGACGCGCCGCCGGGGCCGGTTCTCGTCCACTGCGTCGGCGGAAAGGACCGCACGGGTCTCGTCATCGCGCTTGCACTCCGGCTGGCCGGTGTGCCGCTCGACGACGTAGCGGCCGACTACGCCCTCACTGAGGCGAATCTGCAGCCGGAGCACGACGCCTGGGTCGCCGCCGCTCCGGACGAAGCCGAGCGTCGCCGGCGCGAACTGCTCCTGCCCGCGCCGGCACGTGCGATGAAGAGCGTCCTCGAGGAGCTCGAGCGGCGATACGGCAGCGCCGCCGGCTACCTGCGCGCCTGCGGCGTGACGGACGACGAGCTCGAACGCGTCCGCGAGCGGCTGCCCCGCTGAGGGGGCCCGACCCCCGGCCGGGGGTCGGACCCCCTCGTGGTAGGAACAGCCGTGTCCGCGGCGAAGGGTCCGGGCTCGTGCGTCGGATGCTCGCCGTAGCCGCCGTCGCCGCCGCCGTGCTCGTGCCTTCCGCGAACGCGGCTGCAGGCATGGTCAACCCCCAGATCGCGGGGTTGCAGGTCGCGCTGCGCGCGTGGGGGATGTACGCCGGCGCGATCGACGGAATCGCAGGGCCCAGGACGGCGGCAGGGCTGCACCGGTTCCAGCGGAAGATGGGGATCCCGGCCGGCGTCGCCGACGCGCGCACGCGGGCGAGACTCGGTCCGCTCGGCCGCCCCCTCTTCGGGTCGCGCAATCTCCACCGCGGCGATTTCGGCTGGGACGTCTCGGTGCTGCAGTTCGTCCTCGCGCGGGCAGGGCTCTACGACGGGGCGCTGGACGGTTACCTCGACGGGACCACCGCGGCCGCACTGCGGAACTACCAGCGGACCGTCCATCTGACGGTGGACGGCATCGCCGGTCCGCGCACGCTCGCCTCGATCGCCTACCACGCCCGCGTTCCGGTCCGACCCCGACCGGCGTCGAGCGCTCCCGCGGCGACGCCGATGACTGCCGTGTACGTCGTCCGCTCCGGCGATTCGCTGACCGCGATCGCGCGCCGCTACCACACGAGCGTGCGCGCATTGGCGCGCATGAACGAGCTCGATCCGAGCAGGGTTTTGCTCATCGGCGCGCATCTGCGCGTGCCCGGTGCGGCGCCGCCGGCGAGCCTGCCCGACGCGTCCCCGCAGGAGGTCCGGTCCTTGCTCGATTCGTGGTCGGCCCAATTCGGAGTCGACGACCACCTCGTCCGCGCGCTCGCGTGGATGGAGTCCGGGTACCAACCGAAGCTGGTGTCGTCGGCCGGCGCGCGGGGCGTCCTGCAGCTCCTGCCGCAGACGAAGCAGTACGTCGCGACCGTCATCCTCGGGAAGCCGCTGCAGCCGGGAGTGAGCGGCGACGTCGAGGCCGGAGTGCTCCTCCTCAAGCACCTGCTCGGCGCCTTCAACGGGAACGAGCAGCTCGCGCTCGCGGCGTGGTACCAGGGTGAGCGGGCGGTGCGCACGAGTGGGGTCTACGCGGTCACGAAGCCGTTCGTGTCGGACGTGCTCGCCCTCAAGGCGCGTATGTAGTCTGGGCAGGTGGAGCTGCTCGCACGGCCGGGCGGACTGATCACCTACAGCCCGAAGGTCTTCATCCCGCTGACGAAGCTCTGTCGCGACGTCTGCCATTACTGCACGTTCGCGCGGCCCCCGCGGCGCGGCGAGCGCGCGTTCATGTCGCTCGACGAAGTGCTGGAGATCGCGCGGGCCGGTGCGCGGGCCGGCTGCCGCGAGGCGCTCTTCACGCTCGGCGACAAGCCGGAGCTGCGCTATCGCGCGGCGCGCGAGGAGCTCGCGCAGCTGGGCTGCGAGACGACGCTCGAGTACCTGGAGCGTGCGGCGGGCGCCGTGCTCGAGGAGACGGGTCTGCTTCCGCACCTCAACCCCGGTCTCCTCACGGCTTCGGACTTCGAGCGGCTGCGGCCGGTCGCGGCGTCGATGGGGTTGATGCTCGAGACGACGTCCGACCGCTTGTCGCAGCGCGGCGGCCCGCATTTCGGGTCGCCCGACAAGGTGCCGGCTCGGCGGCTCGAGACGTTGCGGCTCGCGGGCGAGGCGCGCGTGCCGTTCACGACCGGGATCCTGATCGGGATCGGCGAGACGAGGGTCGAACGGCTCGACGCATTGCGCGCGGTCGCGGCGCTGCACGAACGGTACGGCCACGTGCAGGAAGTGATCGTTCAGAACTTCCGCGCGAAGCCCGACACGAAGATGGCCGGCTTTCCGGAGCCCGATCTCGACGAGCTGCTCTGGACGATCGCTTCCGCGCGCAACCTGCTCCCTCCGGAGATCGCGGTGCAGGCGCCGCCCAACCTGACGCAGGACTTCTCCCGGCTGCTCGATGCGGGCATCGACGACTGGGGCGGCGTCTCGCCGGTGACGATCGACCACGTCAATCCGGAGGCGCCGTGGCCCGAGGTCGAGCTGCTGCGCGCCGCCTGCCGCTCGCGCGGGCTCGAGCTCGCGCCGCGGCTCACCGTCTATCCGCGCTTCCTCTCCGGTGCCTGGCTGGCGCCGACCGTGCTGCCCCAGGCCCTGCGTCTCGCGGATTCGCTCGGCCTCGCGCGCGAGGACGAATGGTCGCCCGGCGACACACGCGGCATCCCGTTCGTCGCGCGCCGCGACGCGCTGCCGGTCGACAGCAGCCACGAGCCCGGCGAAGACGAGATCGTGCGGCTGTTCTCCGTCCGCGGCGAGGAGCGGCAGCGAGTCTTCGCCCGCGCCGATGCGCTGCGCCGTGACGTGAGCGGCGACGTCGTCACCTACGTCGTCACGCGCAACGTCCAGTACACGAACGTCTGCTACTTCCGCTGCGGCTTCTGTGCGTTCTCGAAAGGGAAGCTCGCCGCGAATCTGCGCGGCGAGCCGTATCTCGTGCCGCATCACGAGATCGTGAGGCGAGCGGTCGAGGCCTGGGATCGCGGCGCGACCGAGATCTGCCTGCAAGGCGGGATCCATCCCGGGTTCGACGGCGACTACTACGCCTCCGTCGTGCGGGCGATCAAGGATGCGGTGCCCGACCTGCACGTGCACGCGTTCAGCGCGCTCGAGGTGTGGCAGGGCGCCGCGACGCTCGGCGTCTCGCTCCCGGATTACCTGGCGCGGCTGCGCGACGAGGGGCTCGCATCGCTTCCGGGCACGGCCGCGGAGATCCTCGACGACGAGGTGCGCGCCGTGATCTGCCCGGACAAGATCACGACCGCACAGTGGCTCGACGTGCACGAGACGGCCCATCGCACAGGGCTGCGCTCGAACGTCACGATCATGTTCGGTCACGTCGAGTCGCCTCGCAGCTGGGCGCGCCATTTGCTCGCGGCGCGCGAGCTGCAGCAGCGAACGGGAGGCTTCACCGAGTTCGTGCCGCTGCCGTTCGTGCACATGGAGGCGCCGATGTACCTGAAGGGCCGCGCCCGCCGGGGACCGACGTTCGGCGAGGTTCTGCTGATGCACGCCGTCGCCCGGATCGCGCTGCATCCGTGGTTCGAGAACGTGCAGGTCTCGTGGGTGAAGGCGGGCCCGAAGGGCGTCGTCGAGGCGCTGCACGCCGGTGCGAACGACCTCGGCGGAACGCTGATGAACGAGTCGATCTCTCGCGCGGCCGGGGCGGCGTGGGGGCAGGAGCTGCCGCCCGAGCGGATGGAAGAGCTGATCCGTTCGGCGGGGCGCGTCCCGCGGCAGCGGACGACCCTGTACGGGGACCCGCCGGCCGAGCGCGTCCGCGCGTCGTTCGGAGCCGCGCCGCTCGCGGAGCCGTGGAACCCAGCGGTCGGCGAGTCGCGTCTGCCGCGGCGCGAGCGCCTGCTCCGGCCGGTCGCCTAGGCCTCGAGCGAGAGCAGGTCGTCGACCGTCTCGCGGCGCCGGATCAGCTTTGCCTCGCCGCCGTCGACGAGCACCGCCGCCGGCCTGGGCACGGCGTTGTAGGTCGAGCTCATCGCGAGCGTGTACGCACCCGTGACGGGCACGGCGAGGATGTCACCCCGCTGCGGCTCCGGCAGCTCCACGCGCTCGATCAGCACGTCGCCCGACTCGCAGTGCTTTCCCGCGACCGCGTAGGCCGCCGCGGCCGGCTCGTCCGCGCGGTTCGCGAGCAACGCGGCGTAGCGGGCGTTGTACATCGCCGGCCGCGGATTGTCGGACATCCCGCCGTCGACGGTCACGTACGTCGTCGCCGCGCTCGCCCGCTTCAGCCCGCCGACCGTGTACAGCGTCACCCCGGCCCGCGAGACGAGCGAGCGGCCCGGCTCGAGCACGAGCCGAGGCCGGGGCAGTCCCTGCAGATGCCACGCCCGCTGGACCTCGGCCGTCAGACCCGTCACGTACTCGGCGATGGTGAACGCCGGCTCCTCGGTCACGTGACGCACGCCGAGGCCGCCGCCGAGGTCGACGAGCCGCGGCGTCCAGCCGAGCTCCGCCCGGGCGCGCACGGCGAACCCGGCGAGCCAGTCGACGGTCATCAGCGACGCGCCGAAGTGCAGGAGCTGCGAGCCGACGTGCACGTGCAGTCCCTCCGCCTCGGGCACGCGCCGAAGTGCCTCGATCGCGTCGTCGGGCGGCAGCCCGAACTTCGAGCCGTGATGCGCGGTCTTGACCGCCTCGTGCGTGTCCGCCTCGATCCCGGGCGTGACGCGGACGAGGAACCGCGTCGTCCCGGCAGCCCGGGCGCGCTCGATTTCCTCCATGGAGTCGATGACGACGAGGGCGCCCGTCGCGGCCGCTCCACGCAGCAGCTCGTCCTCCTTGTTGTTCCCGTGGACGACCAGGCGGTCGCCGGGAATCCCCGCCCGCGACGCGAAGGCCAGTTCGCCCGTGGTCGAGACGTCGGCGCCGAGCCCTTCGTCGGCCAGCAGTCGGAGGACGGCGACGTTCGGGAAAGCCTTCGTCCCGTAGACGACGAGTGCTCCTGCCGAGGCGTTGCGGTAGGCGGCGGCCTGCGCTCGGAGGGTCGCCGCGTCGTAGACGACGAGTGGTGTCCCGAACTGCGTCGCGAGCTCGACGGTGTCGACCCCGCCCAGCACGAGGCGGCCTCCCTCGACGGCTGCATCGTCGGGGAGAAGGTCGGTCAAAGGGGTCTCGGTCGCTGGCTGCAAGGAGGATCGATCGTTACCGTGTCTGCGGAAGCTTGATGGAAACGTACGACGCACACGCGATCGAGGAGAAGTGGCAGCGCCGGTGGGCCGACGAGCGCGCGTTCGCGGTCGACAATCCCGCCCCGGGCGAGCCCGGGTACGAGAACCGCTTCTACATGCTCGAGATGCTGCCGTACCCCTCCGGCCATCTGCACATGGGCCACGTCCTCAACTACACGCTGGGTGACGTCGTCACGCACTTCCGGCGGCGCAACGGGTACCACGTCCTGCGGCCGATGGGGTTCGACTCGTTCGGGCTGCCGGCGGAGAACGCGGCGATCCGCGAGGGCGGCCACCCGCGCGAGATCACCGAGCGGAACATCGCGTCGATCCGCCGCCAGATGCGGCGCATGGGGTGGGCGATCGACTGGGACCGAGAGGTCTCCGCGCACGAGCCGACGTACTACCACTGGACACAGTGGCTCTTCCTGCGCTTCCTCGAGAAAGGGCTCGCGTACCGCAAGGCCGCGCCCGTCAACTGGTGCCCGAACGACCAGACGGTGCTCTCGAACGAGCACGTCGTCGACGGGCGCTGCTGGCGCTGCGGCTGGGTGGTCGAGATCCGCTACATGGAGCAGTGGTTCTTCAAGATCACGGATTACGCCGACCAGTTGCTCGCGGACCTCGACACGATCGACTGGCCGGAGCGCACGAAGAAGATTCAGCGCCAGCACATCGGCCGCTCGGAAGGAGCCGAGCTGCTGTTCCGCGTCGAGGACGTCGATCGCGACATTCCCGTCTTCACGACCCGTCCGGACACGGTGTTCGGCGCGACGTTCTTCGTCGTCGCTCCGGAGTCGCCGCTCGTCGATCTGCTCGTCGACGGGACGGAGCAGGCCGAGGAGGTGCGCGCGTACGCGCGCGTCGCCGCCGCCCGCTCGACCGAGGAGCGCGCGACGCGCGAGAAGAGCGGCGTCTTCACGGGCCGCCACGCGACCAACCCGGCGACGGGCGAGAAGATCCCGATCTGGGTCGCCGACTACGTGCTGATGGAGTACGGCACCGGCGCGATCATGTGCGTGCCCGCGCACGACGAGCGCGACGCCGACTTCGCAGAGACGTTCTCGCTCCCGGTCGTGCCGGTCGTCGACGACGACGGTCGCCTCATCAACTCGGCGCAGTTCGACGGCATGCCGTGGCGCGAAGGCGCGCGCGCGATCGTCTCGTGGCTCGACGAGCGGGGGCGAGGCAAGTCGGCGATCAACTTCCGTCTGCGCGACTGGAGCTTCTCGCGTCAGCGGTACTGGGGCGCTCCGATTCCGGTCGTGTACTGCGACGGGTGCGGGATCGTGCCGGTGCCCGACGACCAGCTCCCGGTGTTGCTGCCCGAGGTGTCCGACTACCGTCCGAAGGGGCAGCCGCCGCTCGCGTCCAACGAGGAGTGGATCAACGTGCCGTGTCCCGCGTGCGGCGGGCACGGCCGCCGCGAGGCGGAGACGATGGACACGTTCGTCGACTCGTCCTGGTACTTCCTGCGCTACTGCGACCCGCACGACGAGGGGGCGCCGTTCGAGCGGAGGCTCGTCGACTACTGGATGCCGATCGACCAGTACATCGGCGGCATCGACCACGCGAAGGGCCATCTGCTGTATTCGCGCTTCTTCGTCAAGGCGATGAACGACATGGGGATGCTCGGCTTCCGCGAGCCCTTCGCACGCCTGTTCCACCAGGGCTGGGTCAAGCTGGCCGGGAAGCGGATGTCGAAGTCGCAGGGCGGCGTGTCACCGGACGAGCTGATCGACCAGTTCGGCGCGGATCCGATCCGGATCTACATCCTCTTCCAGGGCCCGGCGGATCAGGACATCGACTGGAGCCCGGACGGCATCGAGGCGACCGTTCGTTTCGTCCGCCGCCTGTGGCGCGTCGTCCACGAGGCCGCCGAGCGGCCCGCCTCGCCCGACGGCGTCGACACGCCGCTCGCGGCGAAGGCGCACGAGACGATCGCGCGCGTCACCGACGACATCGGGCGACGCTTCGTCTTCAACACGCCGATCGCGGCCGTGATGGAGCTGGTGAACGAGCTGTCCCGCACGCCCCACGATCCAGCGGCGCGCTTCGCCGCGGAGACGATCGTGTCGCTGCTGCAGCCGTACACGCCGCACGTCTGCGAGGAGCTGTGGGGAGTGCTCGGCCACGAGCGCCTCCTGGAGACGCCCTGGCCGGCGTACGACGAGACGCTGCTCCGGCGCGACACGGTCGAACTGGTGCTGCAGGTCAATGGAAGGGTGCGCGACCGGATCCAGGTGCCTGCAGGCCTGCCCGAGGAGGAGCTGGTCGCGTTGGCGAAGGCGTCCGAGAAGGTGCAGGCGCACATCGACGGCAAGGAGCCGCGCGTGTTCGTCGTGCCGGACAAGCTCGTCAACCTGGTGGTCTGAGCTCGGGTCGGGCGGGGCCGGGGCCGGCCCGGGCCGGGGGACGGGTGCCGCGGGATCGGCCGCGAGAGCTCGGCACACATTCGGCGCACTCGGTCACAGACACGTGACGACTTCTCCGGCACCGTGGCGAGATGGGCTCGCTTTCGGTCTCGGTCGGGCAGCGGCGGCTGATCGCCGCCGGTCTGCTGGCAGTCGTCCTGCTCGTCGTCGTGTGGCGTCACGCGGCCCACGGCGCCGGGGGTGGAACGCCGGCGACGCTCCAGGTCGCGCCGCTCGCGGGGACGTCGGGTTCGGGCGGCGGCCCGCAGTCGCCGTCGGGGTCGGGCGCGGCTGGGGCGGGCCAGGTCGTCGTGGACGTCGTCGGCGCGGTCCGGCATCCGGGCGTCTACCGGCTCGCGCACGGCGACCGGGTCGAGGACGCGGTCGCGCGCGCCGGCGGTCTGACGCGGCGCGCCGACCCGGCCGCGGTGAACCTGGCGGCTCCGGTCGCCGACGGGGAGCAGATCGTCGTCGCGGCGCGCGGCCCGGGCGGCGCGGGTGCTGTTGCCGCTGCCGGCGGCGGCGCACCGGGCGCACCCGTGTCCCTCAGCAGCGCGACCGCGGAGCAGCTCGACGCACTGCCCGGTGTCGGACCCGTCACGGCGCAGAAGATCGTCGAGTACCGCCAGCAGCACGGCGCGTTCACGTCGGTCGACGAGCTCGACGCGATTCCCGGCATCGGGCCTTCGCGCCTGCACGACCTGCAAGGGCTGTGGTG
>Ga0209579_10000259_pt1 | contig 68935 bp, 51 predicted proteins | sample Coa_R1_2_FD_187152 | JGI IMG/M metagenome (GOLD analysis project Ga0209579, IMG submission 187152) | Surface soil microbial communities from Centralia Pennsylvania, which are recovering from an underground coalmine fire - Coalmine... | ecosystem: Environmental > Terrestrial > Soil >...
CAGGGCCTTTCAAAAGTCGATTTTCACTTTCATAGGGAGATGCACTTTACGACGGCGTTTCATTTCTGATTTTCATAGGGAGCCGTTTTTCTCAATCGAAGTGTTCGCTCGCGTTGCCATTTCTCCTATGAAAACTCACGACTTTTGAATGGCCATGCGCTTACGTCAGCAAAATCTGTCATTCCACGTAGATAAATTCATTCGAATTGAACAGCACGTGGCAAAAATCGATCAACGCTTGGCCGGCCTGAGGCTTTGCATCCACGGGTTTCGGCGCGGCGGCGGGCGTCAAATCCGGGTGGAGCGCGTCGGAATCTTTGAAGAAGCCGGGCGTCTCTTCAAATTTCCAATGCCCCGCAACGGCGGTCTTGTTTTCGCCGTCGGTGACGAGCAACTGTTCTTTCGTCAAGACCGCGTTCGACAGGCGAACTTCGTCGATCAGTCCGTGCCAGCCCATCGACTTCAGCGCGTCGCGCCCGCCGATGACCAGCGCATTCTTTGAGCGGTAATTCGCGGTGACTTTGTGTTTCACGTGCGCCGCGCGCGTGGCCGAATCCATGTCCGTCAGATCGCGCATATAAAAGGTGACACCCGCGTCGCTGGTGTCGGCGAGTTTCACCGACGCAGCAACGTAATATGTTTTGTGCAATTCAATCTTCAAGTCTGACGCGACCACTTCGTATCCCGCGCCAGCCTTCGCGTCGCCATCGCTCAATTGCAAAATCAAATTGCGCGGCTGATGTTTCGATTTCTCGCAGGTGATCCCCAGCGACCAGCCTTTGTGCGCCTGATTGCCGTCCCATTGCGACGCGATCACACGCACACGCGCGTCGTCGTACAGCGATTCGAGCAGCACGACGGCTTCGATCGTGAAATCGTCGGACGGCAACGTGGCGTCGTCAGCAAGGCGCAGTTGGTCTTCAAAATGATCTTCGCGGAAAAGCGCCGCTTGGCCGCCGCGCTGCGGCATCGGCTGCGACACATACGTCGCCGCGGCCGCGGCCTTCGCGTTTTCATTCGAAGCCGCGGCGCTTTCCTTCGATCGCGACAAAAACGCAACCGCCATCGCGCGCTCTTTCGCCGTCGGTGCTCTTCCGTAGGCCAGGCGATACGCCATGTCCACCAATTCGCCCGGCTCGCCGCTGGTGCTCTGCTTCAAACGATTCGCAAACGCGGCGGCGCGCTGCAGCGGCCACTGCCCATTAATCATCAGCAGCGCCTGCGTCGCGGTCGTCGTGACGTTGCGCAGGGGATTGGTTAGCAACCCATCGGGCTCGTCGAAAACTTCGAGCACCGCGTCATGCGTGTTGCGCAGCACTTTCGTGTAAATGCCGCGGCTGAGCGCCGTGAAATCCGCGGACGGCCCGCCGACTTTCGAATCCAACTCGCCGCTCACCGCCAACATCGAATCGCGAATCTGCTGCGCATCCAAGCGCCGCGCGTTCACGCGCCAGAGCAACTTGTCGTCGGGATCGTTGAGCTTCGCCGCGTCCGGCATCGGCTGCTGCGAGGCCTGTCGATATGCCGCGCTGAGCATGATCAGCCGGTTCAATTTCTTCCAACTCCAACCATCCTGCACGAATCGCGTCGCGAGCCAATCGAGCAGTTCCGGATGAGTCGGCTTTTCGCCGAGATGGCCGAAGTCGCTGGATGTCGGGACGAGGCCGCGGCCGAAATGATATTGCCACAATCGATTGACCATCACGCGAGCGGTGAGCGGATTCTTCGGATCGGTCAACCACTTCGCGAGCGCCGTGCGCCGTCCGCTGGAATTGGGAAGCGCGGAAACCGCCGCCGGCTTGGGGTCGAGCAGCGTCAAAAATCCCGGCTCGATTTCAGTCTTCGATTTGTCGTCGGGAATGTACGTCGGCGCGGCTTTCGGGCCCACGTCGCGCACCAGCAGCGTGTCGGGCAATGGCTTTGGTCTTTCGGCGTCGAATTCGCTCAATTGCTGCTTCAACGCCGTCCACTTGTCGCGTTCGGCGCCCTTGATCTTGCCGTCGATCTGGCGATGCTCTTCGTAGACTTGCTTCATGGCGAAGTCGGCGATCTGCGTCTCGTAGGTGCTGCGTTCAGCTTCAGGCTTTTCAACGATTGCGCGGAATTCGGGAATGAATTTCGAAAGCGCATCTTTCGCGCCGCGGTCCAGATGCGGCTTTTCGATTGCTGCGATTTGCGCGCGTAGCGATTCGGTTTTCTTCTCCCATTTCACCAGCGCCATTTTGTAATCGGCGACCTGTTTCGGCGTCGCCAGCGCCAGATCGTCGCGGAAACGCAGCCCGCTGAAGAAGGCCTGCAAGCGGAAATAGTCGGCCTGTAAAATCGGATCGAATTTGTGATCGTGGCAGCGCGCGCAGCTCATGCTGGTGCCGATGAACACGTCGCCGGTCACATCCGTGATGTCGTTGAGGTAATCGGCCCACGCCTTGGGCAAATCGCGCTGATTGTATTCGTAACAGGCCAGCCGATAAAATGCCGTGCCGATGAACACATCTGGGTCGTCCGGGTTCAATTCATCGCCGGCAAGCTGCTCGGTGATGAAGCGGTCGTAGGGCTTGTCACCATTAATAGAGCGCACCACGTAATCGCGGTACGGCCACGCGTTCGGGCGGAACGAATCCTGCTTGTACCCGTCGGATTCGGCGTAGCGCACGAGATCAAGCCAATGGCGCGCGTAGCGTTCGCCGTAGCGCGGGCTGTCGAGCAAGCGGTCGATCAATTTTTCGTACGCATTCGGCGACGGGTCGTGGACGAACGCATCGACGTCATCCGGCGTGGGCGGAATGCCGTGCAAATCCATCGTCGCGCGCCGAATCAATGTGCGGCGGTCGGCTTCGGGTGCGGGAGTTAAATTTATTGCGGCTAACTTTTCGAATATGAAGCGATCGATCTCATTCTTCGACCAGCCGGCGTCTTTCACCTGCGGCACTGCGGGATTTTTGACGGGCTGGTACGACCAGAATTCGCGATCAGCATCCGTGAGCAGCTTGTGTTTTTTTACCGGCGGCGGCGCGACGATTGTCACGCTTTCGGGCCACGGCGCGCCCATCCTGATCCATTGCGCCAGCGCCACGCGGTCGGGTTCCGAAAGCTGATCCTCTTTCGGCGGCATCGACAAATCGGGATCAGTCCGTTCGACCGCAGTGATTAACAGCGATTTCTCCGGCGCGCCGGGCACGATGGCCGGCTTCGTGTCACCGCCCTTTACTGCTGCGTCGAGTGTGTCGAGGCGAAGGTGGCCCTTTTGCTTTTCCGCACCGTGGCATTTGATGCAGCGCTCGGCGAGCACCGGCCGGATTTTTTGTTCGAAGAATTTAATGCCCTCCGCATCAGGCTGAGCGGCTGAGCAAAGCGCGCTGGCAAAAAGCGCGGCGGCGGGCGCGAATCGCAGAACCCGAAAAATGTGGAAGAAACTTTTCATAAAATCCCTTAAACACATCCCCACGGCGAGGCTGCGGACGGGCCTGCAAGTCATACACCCATTTTACGCTCTTGGAAACTGACTTTTTGCGAGGAGGGGCATTCGATGCGAATCATTTTCGGGATGGCATTGGCCGCACTATCGGCGCTGTGCCTGGCGGGGGAGGGGACTGTGAAAGTAAAATCGGAAGCATTCGGCAAGGCCGACGGCAAAGATGTGGTGCTTTACACGCTTGAAAACGCGAAGGGCATGAAAGCGCGCGTCATGAGTTATGGCGCGACGCTTGTCTCGCTTGAAGTGCCTGACAAAGCCGGCAAAATTGGCGACGTGACGCTTGGCTTCGACACGCTCGACGATTACATGCACAAAGTCAATCCGTTCTTTGGCGCAATTGCCGGCCGCTACGGAAATCGCATCGCCAAAGGCAAATTTGCGCTCGACGGGAAGACGTATCAACTCGCAGTCAACAATGGCGAAAATCATTTGCACGGCGGCGTCAAAGGTTTTGACAAACGAGTTTGGGAGGCGAAGGAGGTTCCCAACGGTGTCGCCTTCACGTATCTCAGCCCCGATGGCGAGGAAGGTTATCCGGGCAATTTGAAATCGACTGTGACCTACACGCTCACCGATAACAACGATTTGAACATCGACTATCTGGCCACGACCGACAAACCCACGGTGTTGAATCTGACCAACCACACCTACTGGAATCTCGCCGGCGCGGCATCTGGAAATATTCTCGATCACGAAATGACGCTGTATGCGGACAAGTACCTTCCAGTGGACAAAGGCAGCATTCCGCTGGGAACTCTAGCGGACGTGAAAGGCACGGTCTTCGATTTCACCACGCCGCACGCGATCGGTGAACGCATCAATCAAGTCGGCAACGATCCTGTCGGTTACGATCACACGTGGGTGCTGAATGGCGCCGCGGATGAACTGAAACATTGCGCGACGGTCTACGACAAAAAGAGCGGCCGCGTGATGGACGTTTCGACGACGCAGCCGGGCGTGCAATTTTATACGGGAAATTATCTGGACGGCAAAACCATCGCGCGCGGCAACGTGGTCTGCAACAAGCATCAGGGATTTTGTTTGGAGACGCAGCATTTCCCGGACTCGCCGAACCAGCCATCATTTCCCAGCAGCGTGCTGAGGCCCGGCGAGGAGTTTAAGTCGCGGACGATCTATCACTTCTCGGTGAAATGAAGCCGGTCAGCGACGAAATGCCGATCAACCAATCTGACTTGGACACTACGCTGGTTCGCGCGCGCGCGGCGCAAGTTGCGTGGGCGGCGAAGCCGCTGCGTGAACGGCTGCGGCCCATCGCGGCGCTGCGCGCGCGGCTAGCGCGCGATCCAGCGGGATTGGGCAATGTCGTTGCGAAGGAAATCGGCAAATCGCGCTTCGAAGCGATTGGGTCGGAGATTCTGCCCACTGCGGACGTGTGCGCGTTTTTGATGGCGCGCGCGCAGAAAATTCTCGCGCCGCGCAAAGAAAAGATGAAAGGCACGATGCCGTTTGCGGGTAACGCCATTGTGCGCCACATCCCATGGGGTGTGGTGGCGTTGCTCGTGCCCTGGAATTACCCGCTGTTTCTGTGTGCCGGTTCCGTCTTGAATGCGCTCGCCGCGGGCAACGCCGTCGTGATGAAGCCGTCGCCGCGCGCGAAGGACACAGTCGGTGCGTTTGCACAGTGGCTTTACGATGCCGGGGTGCCGCGCGAACTGGCGCCGGTGCTCGACAGCTCCGACGAGATGGGCCGCGCGCTGGTGGCGTCGCCGTTGATTCACCGCATCGTTTTCACGGGCAGTTCAAAGACCGGCCGTTCAGTTCTCGCCGCCGCCGCACAAAATCTCGTCCCCGCGACGATGGAATTGTCCGGCTACGACGCCGTCCATATTCTGCCCGACGCGGATATTACGTTGGCCGTCGCCGCAGTGACGTTTGGCATGAAGTTGAACGGTGGCCGCACCTGCGTGTGTCCGCGGCGCATTTTTGTGGACCGCAGCGTTGACGCCGTATTCACGTCTGCGCTTTCAAAGAAAATCGAAAAGCTCGAATTGCTCACGCCAATGGATCCGCAGACGCTGCGCGAAGCCGACGAACTTGCGGCGCGGCTGCTCGCCGGTGGCGCCGAATCGCTCAACGCGCGCAAGCAAGGCGATGCGCGCACGCTGCTGGTGTTTCGCGGCGGTTCGGATGCGCTCGCCGCCGCGCAGGGAAATTTCGTGCCGGCCATTGTTGTATCGCCCGTCGAAAATCAAGACGCAGCACTGAAACTCGACGCCGCTTCCCGCTACGCGCTAGGCGCGTCGATTTTCACGCGCTCGCTCGATTCCGCGTTGAATCTTGCCGACAATTTGCCTTCGGGCATGATCGCGATCAACGAATGCGTCACGCCAGCGGGCGAAGCGGCGCTGCCCTTCGGCGGCGCGCACGAAAGCGGATTCGGCGTGCGATCAGGCATCGAAGGTTTGTTGGAAATGACGCGCCCTCAAACGCTGGGCATCGCCAGCGGTTCCTTCCGCCCGCATCATCTCGCGGGCGAGGAGGCCAGCGATCTATTGCTGGCGCTGCTTCGCGCTCGCCACGCGCCGAATGTTTTTGCGCGGATGAAAGGCTGGCTCGATTATGGGATGGAGTCGGTCAAGTGGTTGCGAAAAATCAGACTGAAATGAAGGCGAACATGGAGTTCCAATATGCGCCGCTGTCCCCGCACCCGCCGGCGCTGGGGCACAAAACCAGAATTGACGCGAGGCCAGTTTCTGCTAACATAAATCTCCCAAATAAAGGGCGCATAGCTCAGCTGGTTAGAGCGCGTGGATCACACCCACGAGGTCCGGGGTTCGAGTCCCTGTGCGCCCATTCTGCAAACAGCGGCACGCCGCTGCAAAACCCTGTACAGTCCAATGCATGCAGTCATGACGGTGAGGCAGTCGCCAAACCGTCAGACTGCATCGAGCGGCACGAAAATACCCCAAAAATTGCACGAGACGCCAACTAGGCGCCAACTAGAAATCGCCTCCGATTCGTCATCGGATCGCACGATGATCCCCTATGTAAAATCGCTTCCGCCTGACCTTCAATCGGTCGTAGACGCGTGGTCGAGGCAATCCATTTCTATTCAATTCGCTTTGCTGACCTTGGCAATTACATCGCAACGCGAATGCCACATCTGTTTCCGAATCATACCGCAATGAAGGAACTGCCGCCGCTGGCTGACACCTCACGATTGTGGCGCGACCTGCACGCTTGGACGCCGCTCCCGCCCAAGGGTCATTATGGGCCGCCCACTGGGGCGGCGCGAACGATGGGGTCGTCCACGGCGCGCCGCGCATGGTGGCGATACTCATCGACAACGATACGCTGAAAGAAGGCGCACTGTTCTTCGATGACCTGCGTCTGGTCGAGGGCGAAGTCGCGGCACCGAAGCTTTGGACCTACACGGCCGCGAGATTTGAGCCCGATGAAGTCTGGCATGGTTGAGGCGGCGGCGGCGCCACGGCAGGCCTGAATGGGCGCAAATTGCGTTTCGACTTCACGCGAGGAGGCGGTTACGCCGACGGCCGGAACCGTCTGCCTGCCGCAACAGCGCCGACAAGAGCTTCGCGCTCTCGATCCTGTCGGGCGCCCGTGTTCGTGTGCGCCAACGACACGAGGAACTCGACGCCTCCATGGCGCTGAACCAGGTGCTGATGGCGGCGTTGAATTGAAGCAACGAAATCGGCGTTCTAGCCGCGCTCCCCAAGCGATGCGGGCAGTGTGCGGATTATTACTTTTTCACCATCTCCAACACTGCTTCCAGCGCCGGCTTTGGCTGTAGCGACCGGTCAAACAACAGCGGGTGGTTGGTCCGCCGGCGAGGAAATCCGTTCAGCCAGCTTCGGCCGTCGTGCAATCCCCAGAACGTCACGCGCGACATTTTGTCGCTGTGTTTTAGAAACAACGCAAACAACTGCGCGTACTGATCGGCCAGACGCTTCTGAACGTCCGGGGGCAAACCGTTCACATAGGGATCGTCGGAGCCATTTTCTCGCGTGCTGACGTCGGCACCGATGCTCTTTCTTGGCACCACGTCGATGTCCAACTCCGTGATCGACACCTTTAATCCTTCGGCGTGAAACGCGATGATCGCCTCCTCGATGGCCTTGAAGGGCACGCGGTCGAGCGCCCAATGCCCCTGGATGCCGACGCCCGCGATCGGCGCGTTGCGCTTCTTCAAATCGCGGATCAGCCGCAGCGCCTTCTCGCGTTTGGCACCTTGCTCGATACCGTAATCGTTGTAGAGCAGCTCCGCTTTCGGATCAGCTTGGCGAGCTGCAACGAACGCTTCCGCGATAAAATCGTCGCCGATGCTCGTCAGCCATTTTGATTTGCGCAGATACTCTTTGCCATCGTCGATCGCCTCGTTCACCACGTCCCAGCTCGCCAACTTGCCGGCGTAACGCCCGGCCACGCCGGCGATGTGCTCGCGCATCCGCTTCAACACCAACTCGCGCTCGGCGGGCTTGCCGTTGTCCGTGAAAAACCAATTGGGGCATTGGCTATGCCAGATCAGCGTATGCCCGTTCACGGTCAGGCCGTTGCTGCGAGCCATTTCCACGAGCGCATCGCCGGCGGCAAAGTCGTAGCGGTTCTCGTCGGGATGCACCGGCTGCGGCTTCAAACAGTTTTCGGGCGTGACGGTGCTGAAGTGTTTGAACAGCAGCGCCTTCTCGGCGTCTCTGAGATTCGTGCCCGGTATCGCCGCGCCGATTTCAAAGCGCTTGGCGAACGCGGCTTTCAAGGAGTCAACAGGCACCGGCGCTGTCTCCGCGGCCGACAGTAACGCTGAAACACGCATCAGCGCTATTAGGCAATTCATTAAACGCATCATACGCAATCCCCTTGACGCAAATGTCGTTCACGTCCCCGAACCTTAAAATTGGAGTTGAATCAATATCAAAAAGCCGATATCATGGCTTATCTTGTCCTTGGTACCCCCCAAAAGATACTATTTTTCGAAATCGTTTAACGCGTTTAACCTGTTCACTCACGGTGCGGGACGTTCGAATTATCCGACCATTCGTTTAAATAACGCAGCCGCTCGTTCCATTAACAAGGCTATTTGTTCCATTCACACATCCGCTGCAACGAATAGCTCGGCCATTTGAACGAATGGCGGAGTCATTCGTTCGATTAAACTGGCCATTCTGTTGTTGCGACGCTCCATTCGTTTAGCACGTCATTTCTTGCTTTCCGAGCACTTTTTCCTCCAAGCATCGCCCTTTTTGGCAAGTGCTTTTAGCCGTTCATTTTGTGAACTGCGCCGTTGCTTCGCGCGAGCTACCCGAGCTCGATATCTTTCGCGTGCCGATTCGAGTCTATGGTACCAAATCATTTCTTGTGTTGGCTTGTCCAAAGATGGCATTGAGTCCATGAAACCCTCCTTTTTAATCGCAAATTTTATAAAAACCTTGTCAAGTACGTCAATATATAGATTATCGGCTAGAATTCAGGATCAGATCAGCGTTCGCACCGCTTGAACAATCGCGGCGCGAAATCATACAGCGCGTCGCGCCACGTCTGCCATTCGTGCGACAAGCCCTCGCTGTCACGAACGACCACGTTCTTGATGCCGGATTGCTGGAGCGCGCTGGAAAGCGTGGCCGCGCTCTTGTGAATGTTGGCGTCCATCCCGACCGTGCCAGAGTGGAGATACAAGAGATTCACTTTCTGATCGAACGCGGCGGGATTCGCGAACACGCGATCGTAGGCCGTCTTGGGATCAACATCGCGAACACCGCTGAAGGACGCTATTGCGGAAAACACATCCAGATGCGTCAACCCGATTTTGAGAGCTTGTCCGCCACCCATTGATAGTCCCGCGATGGCGCGATGTTCCCGATTGGCGCACGTGCGAAACGTGGCGTCGATGAGGGGAATCAAATCTTTGATGACCACGTCCTCGAAAGCGCCACCGTCGCCGCGTCCGGGTTGCGGCGGCGTGGCCGGCGCGCCCGCGCGCGTGGCGTAGCCTTTCTCCATGACGACGATCATCGGACACGCGTTGCCCGCCGCGATTAAGTTGTCGAGGATGAAGTTGACGTGACCCTGCCGGCTCCAACCCGTTTCATCTTCGCCGGCACCGTGCTGCAAATAGAGTACAGGATAGCGCTGGCATGAATTGGCCTCGTAGCCCGGCGGCGTATAGACCTGAAAATGCCGCTCTTTTCCGGTCACTTTTGAAGTGTACCAGAGCGAGAGCACTTCGCCGTGGGGCACGTTTTTGGCGTAGAAAAAATCGACGCCCGGTTTTGGAATATCGATCCCGCTCGTGGGCTTGCCGGTGCCGAAGAACACGTCGCTGGCGGGGTCGTTGATCTGGACGCCGTCCACTTTGAGCGTGTAGTAATGGAACCCGGGGACCACTGGCGGCGTTGTCACCGCCCAGACGCCATCGTCGCCTCGTTCCATGTTCCACGGCCCGCCCGTGCCCAAACCGAAGTTGCCCACGACTTGGACCGACTTCGCATCCGGCGCCTTATAGCGGAATGTCACGCGGAAGTCGGAGTGAATGCGCGGGTACGGTGAATTGTTGACGTTGGTCGGAGCGGGCTTCGAGTCGTCAACGCTCGCCTCCGATACTTTGCTTTTCTTTTGTGGCGCGTCGTCAGGCTTCTTTTGCGGTACGTTGTTCTCCTGCTTTTGCTCGCGAAACAGCAGTTGAGCGAAGCGGTACAGTTCGGCCTTCCACAGCTTGTAATTGTGCTGTCCGCCGGAAATGACATTGTACAGGTGCGGCACCTTTTTCTCGTCGAGCATGGCGTGAACGTTCTGGCTAATCCTGAACAGGCCGTCCTTGTCGCCGCAAGCGAGGTAGAGCAGACGCAGTTTCTTCGTCGCCTCCGCGGGGTCTTTTATGAGGTCTGCGGGAGGCTTGGTATTTGGCGCGGACGAGAACCCACCCACCCAGGCGAACGTATCGAGATTATTCAGCCCGAAGTTGAGCGACTGCCCGCCGCCCATCGACAGGCCGGCCAGAGCACGCGATTCGCGGTCTGACTTTGCCGAGTATTTTTTGTCGATGAACGGGATCAGATCGGTGAGCAATTCTTTCTCGAATGCGGCGAACGGCTGCATCTGCTGAGGTATCGGATCGCGCGGCTTCACGTCCTTCGAAGCTCGCCCGTTCGGCAGGACCACGATCATCGGCACGATCTTTTTTTCGGCAAAAAGGTTATCCAGGATCACGTCGGGCGAACCGTCGCGCGCCCACTCGTTTTCATCGCCGCCGATGCCGTGGAGCAGGTACAGGACCGGATACTTTTGATCCTTCGAATATCCCGGTGGGGTATACACCCGCGTCTTGCGCTTGATCCCCACGGTCGTTGAGTCGTATTCGACCGTCTCCAGTTTGCCGTGTGCGATACTCTGTCGGCGCGCGTCGAAACCATCGGGCGGCGCGGGAAGATTCGCGTCACTGGCCTGTGCGAAGGTCGGCGTGGTTGCGAACGCCAGCACAATAATTGAAACGAGCATCGCGATGCGTTTGCTCACGATTCATCCTCCTATGTCTGAGTGGAAACTGGATCGCCAAGCTGCACGCACTCCGAGTTAAGCGCGCCCGCAACTCGATTCAACAGGCCGACAAGGGTGCTAAACTCTTTGGGTCGCAGCGTTCCCTGCATTTGCACGCGGATGGCCTCGCCCGCCATCCAAACTTCCCGAAACTTTCGCTTTCCTGCTGCTGTGAGGGCAACCGTCCGAGCGCGGGAATCGGTCGAATTCGCAATTCGCCGGACCAGTCCGCGCCGTTCCAACAAGACCAGCATCGCTCGCACCGTACTTGGATCAGACGACATGCGGCGGGCAAGTTCCCGCTGGGTGAGAGCATGTCCGCGTTGGAGCGTCGCGAGAAGAACGAACTGGTCGGCGGTGATGCCATGCGGCGCGAATTGTGTGTCCGACTGCCGGTGGAGCGCCAGATAAGCAGCCCTGAGCGCTATCGGGAGTTCAGCATTGCTCATCATCGAAAGTCTCTGGATCATTCGTGCGTATACGCACGAAATTCAATACTATTGCTGGAGCCAACCGAGCGCAAGGGTCTTTTCGACCCACGTTGCGCAGAGGAAGGCGGCATCAATGTGCCGCGGTCTTTTGCTCGACACACGCTTCCGCAGCCCCTTGTTTATGTTCGCTCGGCGACCCGGTGCCGCCCGAATGCGGCGGGTCCCACTTCACCAGACGCAGGTTTTCTACAAACAAGACATACAAGACGGGGACGAGGACGAGCGTCACCATCGTTGCTGCGAGCAATCCGGCGATCTGTACGTAACACATCGGCTCCCAAAGAGTCCCACCGCGAAGCGCCAGCGGAACGAGCCCGCCCACGGTCGCCAGCACCGTGACCAGCACGGGCCGCAGCCGCGCAAGACCGGCTTCTACCACGGCGCGGCGGAGCGGCACACCGTGATGGTGTGCTTCCTCGATGAAGTCGAAGAGGACGATCACATGGCTGACGATGACGCCGGCCAGCGACGCGACGCCGAGGAATGCCATGAACCCGAATGGTGCGTTGAACACGAGCAAGCCCAGCATTCCCGCGACCATTCCGAACGGCACCGCCGCGAAAACCAGGATGGGTTTGGTCACGCTCTCGAATTGCATAACCAGCACGAAATAGATCGCGAGCATGGAAACCAACAGAGCGACCTGGACATCGCCAAATCCCTTCGTCTGCTCGAAATCCTCGCCACCAAATTCATAGCGATAGCCAGGCGGACAACTGATCGAAACTAGGTCCTTCTTCAACTGTTTAACCAGCGCGCTCGGCAGCGTGCCCGGCGCCGCGTCACACTTAACCGTGATGCAACGCGCGTGATCCCTGCGCCGGATTTTGGGTGGAACCATTTCGTAGCGCCCTTCGGCGATCTGGCGGAACGGAACGCGACCGTTGGTCAGGGAACTGATGGCGGAAAGATTGTACAAATCCGTCATTTGGCTGCGCTCTTCAGCACGCAGGTACAGACGGATATCGATAAGCTTGTCGCCTTCGCGCAGTTGTGTCACCGCGTAGCCGGACAACCCTGTATACATGGTCATGGCCACATCCTGATTGGTGATCCCAGTGATGCTGGCTCGCTCAGGGTCCACGTTGAGCGTAGCCTGCACGATTTCCGGGTCCCAGTCGTCGTGGATGTTCGCGGAACCCGGCATGGCGGCCAAGTCGTCTTTAATTCTTCCGGCCAACCGGCGCAGCGCCGGCATATCCGGCCCGTAGATTCGAAGCTGGACGGGTACGCCAATCGGCGGTCCGGTCTCCAACTGCTCAATGGTGATGCGAGCGGAGCTGACCTTCTGCACCAACTCCAATTTCAGCCGCTTGACCAGTTCCGAGGTCTCCTTCTTGTCAGTATTGTGGACCAGAATCTGCGCGTACGCATCCGAGGGCATTTCGGGAGCAACGGAGAGCCAGAAACGCGGGCCGCCCTGGCCAATAAAGCTCGTGTAAGAATTAATGTGATTGCCTTCCAACTGATCCATCAACTGGATAATGCGTTTGGTTTCGGCGCTGGTGGCGTTGAGTGGAGTGCCTTCGGGCATGAATACATTGACCGTGAACACGTCGTGAAGGTCTTTCGGAAAAAAGGCGCTTCCGATGAGAGGCAGCAGCGAAACGGCTCCAGCCAGGAACACCACTGCCAGCGTCAAGGTTCTGAATTTGTGCTGGATTGCGGATGTGACAAATCGGTTGAACAGACCCGGGAAGCCTTTCAACGCCGTACCGGAGGACACGCCGAGACTCTTCTGTCCTTTCAGAATGTAATAGCCGAGCAGCGGCACAAAGGTCATGGAAGTAATGCGGCTGCACACCAGCGACGCCGTCACCACGACCGGCAGCGAGTAGATGAAATCGCCAGTCTTTCCGCTCACCAGCAGCAGCGGGAGGAAGGCCACGCAGTTCGTCAGGGTCGCGTACATGATTGCGTGGGCGAGCTTGTTGGGCCCGAGCCACGCGGCCGTGGTGCGGTCAGTCCCCTCAGCCAGTTCGCGATTGATGGCGTCTGCCGCAACCACTGGATCATCCACCAGCAGGCCCAGCGCGATGATCAGCGCCGCGATGGAAACTTGCTGGATGTCAATCCCAAGCAGATTCACCACGCCCAGCGTCATGGCCACTGTGATGGGGATCGTCAGGGCCACGACCAGGGCGCTGCGCCATTCCATGAACAGCAAGCAGCAAATGATCACGATCACCACTGCTTCCAGGAAGTTCTGATTGCACTCGGCGATCTTCGCATGAACCTCTTCAGGCTCGTTGCTCGTACGCTCGACACGCAAGTCCTGCGGCAACTCGTACTGAAGTTCCTCCAGCGCGGACTCCAATTCTTTCGAGAATTGACTGACTTGTGTTCCCTTGATCTGGCGAATGGCCAGCGTCACCGCGCGGCTGGTCTGAAGCGACGAGTCCTGTGCGTTTGATGCCGGCGCTTTGACCGTTCGAAAATTCATGACTTCGGGCGGATCGGCGTAGCCACGCGTCACATCCACCATATCCCGCAGATACAGCGGCAATCCGCCCGCATTGACCGCGATAACGACGTTGTCAATGTCTTGTTCGCTGTTGAATTCGCCCGACGGTCGGACCTCGACTTTCTGGCTGGGAAGTTCGAGCGAACCGCCCGGCAGGTTGATGTTGCGCGCTTGGATGCGCTTGACCACTTCTTTCGGCGAAATGCCAAACTTCTCAAAACGCTGACTGCTATAGGAGAGCGTGATCTGCTCGTCCTGCACGCCGATCTCCGTCACCTTGCCAACGGTCGGGTTTTTCTTCAGCACGTCCCGGATACGGTCTGCGAATTGATGGAGTTCGCGATACGTGTATTTATCGCGCGCATTCAAGCGCAGCTTCGCCTGCAGCTCGTCGAGGTTCTGGACAAAAAAGCCATGCCAGACATCCGGATGCCACTCGCGCAGCAGCAATTCCTCAGTTTCGTACGCTTGTAGCTTTTTATCGAGTGACGTCCGGTCCGTGAGCGCCTGGAAGTCCAGCATGGCCGCTCCCGGCGCTTGCAGCAGGCGGACATCGCGTCCAAGACCCTGTTCGTTCAAAAAGCGGATGAGGCGCTCGCCCATCCGAATAACGACCGCGTCCGCAACCGTGCGAGGGTAGACCATCACGCCGCTGACCCTGTCTTCGCGAAATTCCGGCGAAGCCTCCGAGCGAGCTTGCGCCAATACGGATTTGATTGCATCGGCGCGCAACGCTATGTCAACATCACTCACAGGCGGGCTCGACACTGTCAGCATAACCGCGGCAGTCTCTCCAAAATCCGTGTCCAACATGGCTTGAATTGGAGTGCCATTAATGGTTGGGAGGTCTGTGATTTCGTTCAGCTTCTGCCGCAGATCCATCCAGACTTGGTCTGAATTCTTTGTGCGCTCAAATAGCTCCACAAAAACAAAGGCCGCGCCCTGGCGACTGATCGAGTAGACGTGTTCAACGGCCGGGTTTTCGGACAATTTCCGTTCGATCTTGCAGGTGAGTTCCTGCTCGACTTTTTCGGGGCGCGCACCGGGGTACACCGCGTACGCAACGGCGATACGCACAGGCACAGTGGGATCCTGCCGTTGAGGCATTCGGGTGTAGGACCAGAAGCCCCAAGCCATAGTCATGAGTAACATGATCCATGCAACCGGCCGTTTTTTGACGAAGTACTCGCTTGTTGTCATGTGCGTAACCTTTCAATTCAATCATTTGTACCGCCGGCTTTCAGCCGGCCAGTTTCATGTTGTCGTGATCGTGCCGGCTGGAAGCCGGCGGTACAAAACGGTCATTCGAGAACCGTCACGTCCGGTTCGCCATTCAATCGATTTGCGCCATTGACGACGATGCGGTCGCCGGCTTTCACATCACTGCCAGGAAGAATTTCGACGCTGTTGCCGTAGACTCCGCCGAGGAGAACCTGGCGGCGTACCGCTTTCCCGTTCTCCAACCGGTAAACACAAAAGTGATGAGCGTCCGCTCCGGGCTGCAGCGCCGTCAGCGGGAGAAGCATCGCTTCCCGTTCTGTACCGATGCGCAGTGACGCAATCATGCCGGAGCGCAGCCGTCCGTGGGGATGGCTGGCGTTCGGAGGGTTGTTAAGAGTGACTTCGACCAGGAATGTGCGGGTCGTGGAATCCGCGGCCGGCGCGATCTTGGTCACGTCGCCGGTGAACTTTTCCCAACCCAGCGCTTCGACCAGGACGTCAAGTTTGTCGCCGACCGCGACCTTTGGCGCGAACGTCCGATTGGCTTCGTCGCCCAGTAACAGATCGGGCACTTGAAATTCAACGTGGACCTGCGCCACGTCCATGACGGTGAAAACGGACTGATACGCAGCCACACGTTCACCCGCCTCTACCTTCTTTGCGACGACTGTGGCATTAGAGAAAGGAACTTTCAGGAAGCAGTCTTTTAACCGGTCATTCGACGTATCGAGGCTGACTTGCGCCGCGTGTTCATGCTGCTGAGCCGCCGAAAGTGCCTGTTGCGCCGCCACCACCTGTTGTGCCGCCGCTTTGACATTTGCCGCTGAAACATCCCGCTGGCTGGCGGCCAGATCAATTGAGCGCTGAGACGTGGCCTCTGGGGTCATCGAGGCGAATCGGTCTGCATCAAGTTTGGCGAACGCGAAGTCGTGCTCGCGCGCCTTCAACAGTGCTTCTACAGCCCCCAAACCGGCTTCAGCCAGACGGACGGTGGCCCGAGCTTGCTCCAACGCGGCTGCTTCCGTCGCAACCGCCAGCCGGTAATCGCGCGTCTCCAGTTGCGCAATAATGATGTCTTGCGTGAGACGATCCCCTTCCTGAACATTACGTGTGCCGGAACTGATGTCGATTTGATGCAGCGCTTCAACCGTCCCGGGAACCTTGAATGAAAGTTCCACGGTTCGCCGAGGCTTGACAATCGCACTGAAGCGCGCCGCAGTCTGCAACTTCTCTGGCTTGATTTCGATGACACTCACCACGGGCTTGGATGGCGGAGCCTGACGCTGCTCGCGAGAGATCAAGCGGCGTACATCCGACTGGATGGAATTGGCTGCCGCGTGGACCCGCTCACTGGGCACGAAGAAGTAAACTGTCGCGCCTGATACGACCAGCGCAATGGGAAGTATGAAGTACCATTTCAGAAGAAATTTAATGATTCGCATGATTCGCTCCTTCTACGTTTGGTTCGTACTGGGTTTCGACGTGGTTCGATTTCTTTTGTGGAGAACACGAATCGAGTGCCAATCGGATTTTGCGGCGATGGGTATGTTGCAAGATGTTCAACGGTGAGTGCTTTAAGATGTGTGGGGCCGGGCGATCTTGAGGTTTTCGCGGCCAGGATGGCTTTCGCGAATTCGCGATACTTCGCGAAATTGATTTATGACTTCAATGGACTTCTGATAACCTGAATTCGTTTTCTCCGTGCCGCATGGAAACCTCCATAGGGTAATGACTGGGTACGGACATCGACGACCGCAAGCGCGCGGAGGCCAAGATGATTCAGGGTGAAGGGGAGTTTCAGCAGATCGTCGAAGCGATCGCTCAGGCCGTCTATGTCCTCTCGCCGGGCGGAAAGGTGCTGTACGCGAATAGGCTGGCGCTCGATTTTGTCGGTCTTGGGTTGAAAGACGTTCAAGCGGACGATATTGAAAAGCGTGTCTGGCATCCCGGCGACTTTGAACTCGTCCGAGCGGAACACGACCGGGGATTCGCTGCGGGAGTTCCCTTTGAACTCGAACTGCGTGCACGCGGGAAAGATGGGCAATACCGCTGGTTTCTGGCGCGTTTCAATCCCACGCGAGATGAACGGGGGCAGGTCTTTCGGTGGTATGCCACGGCGACGGACATCGACGACCGGAAGAAAGCAGAAGAGCGGCTGCGGGACGACAAGGAAAAACTGCGCCGCGAGAATATCGCGTTGCGGGAGGAAGTCGATAAAGCCTCGATGTTCGAGGAGATTGTCGGCGCGTCAGCTCCGCTCAAAGCGGTCCTGGCGCGTGTGGCCAAGGTCGCCCCAACCGATTCCACGGTGCTGATCACCGGCGAAACCGGCACGGGAAAGGAACTCATCGCCCGCGCCATTCACCGGCATTCTGAACGTTCCTCGCATCCTTTTGTAAGCGTGAATTGTGCGGCAATCTCCCAATCCTTGATCGCGTCGGAATTGTTCGGCCACGAAAAAGGCGCCTTCACCGGCGCGCTCCAGCGGCGCCTGGGCCGTTTTGAATTAGCGGAAGGCGGCACGATCTTTCTCGACGAAGTCGGCGAAATCCCGCTCGAAACGCAAGTCGCTCTCCTGCGCGTACTGCAAGAGCGCGAATTCGAGCGCGTCGGTGGAGACAGATTAATAAAGACGAATGTGCGCGTGATCGCCGCGACCAATCGCGATTTGCAGTCCGCCATTGTCACGAATGCGTTTCGCAGCGATCTCTATTATCGATTCAACGTGTTCCCTATCGAGGTCCCGCCTCTGCGCGAGCGCAAAGACGACATTCGGCTGCTGACTGAATACTTCATCGATCGCTTCGCACGAAAAACAGCCAAGACCATCAAGCGAATCGATAAGAAGACCCTGGAGTTGCTTCTTGAATATTCCTGGCCGGGAAACATCCGCGAACTGCAAAATGTCATCGAGCGCTCAGTGATCCTCTGCGACACGGAGAACTTCTCAGTAGACGAGAATTGGCTGTCCCGAGCGCCGCAGCAGGAGCTTGCGGCAAGCCCGGTCACGCTCTCCAAAATATCCGCCGCGCGCGAGAAGGAAATGATCGAAGCGGCCCTCGCCGCAAGCAAGGGAAGAGTGTCCGGCCCATCGGGTGCGGCGACGGAACTCGGCCTTTCGCCGTCCACGTTGGAATCGAAGATCCGTGCGCTGAAGATCGACAAATATCGCTTCAAGTCAAATTAGAGTTTCGACTGAACGCTTGAATTCGCGAGGAATTCTCGAACCTTCGCGAATTTTATTTCACAACAAACCAGCGCTTCATAGGGGCGGCGGCAATTGGCCTCTCCATTGCGCTCGCTCTTTCGTCGGTAACGAATTGCGAGGAGCCTATGATACTCAGCACAGCATCGGTTGTTTGGCACAGAGGATTGAAAGATGGCAAAGGAACGATCGGTGTTCCGAGCGGCGTTCTATCCGAGACACCTTATTCATTTGCCTCGTGCTTTGAAGACGGACAGGGAACCAATCCCGAAGAACTGCTCGCCGCAGCGCTCGCGGCGTGCTTCACCATGACGCTGTCGGCGCGGCTCGTGACGCTGAAATTCACACCGGAACGTGTGCGCACCACGGCGACCGTGACGCTCGAATTTCTAAACGGCGCCTGGACCATTTCAAAAATCGCTCTCGACGTGGCCGCGAAAGTTCCCCGCATCAGCGAATCCGCGCTCCAAGCGGCTGCCGGCGATGCGAAATACTGTTGTCCCATTTCACGCATGCTCAATGTACACGCCGTTCTAAATGTGCGGCTGGAAAGTCAACGCGGGAAACTCGCGGAATAGTCATCCGCAAAAGCTCGCGCTGTATCACGGAAATTTCTGGAGGGACGAAGTGATGACAAAAACTGGAAATACCCTTGTTCATGGCCCGCGCTCCCAAGCCGGCGACCTCGGCGTCCATCCCGGCGTGGCGGCGCACTCGGAACTGAACGACATTGTGTTGCAGGGCATACTCAATCTGACCTCGTCCTTCCACAATGGAGCAAGGATTGACTGCGTGCTAAGCGACGGAAACCTGTACGTTCGGGCCGATCGCCAAAGTCTTTCGAAGATAATCTCCTGCGTGCTGGAATTTACGATCCAGGCGCTGAATCTGCTCCCGCACGATCCGACGCAATCGTATAGCGGCGTTCTTCGCACCTGGGCGGATAAGGAGAACAATGTTGCTCTGGAAATCTTCCATGTGAGCATTCTCAAAAGGGAAGTTCAAGGGGAAGTGATCACGGCGGGTGTCATCGTCGCTAATTTGATTCTGCAGCGAGGACAAGAGCGCGCCCAGACGCTGCTCAAACGGGTCGGCGGGCGAATTGATGTTGACGTTTCGCAAGGGAGTCGCGTTTTCGACCTGAAGATTCGTATGGATATGCCGCGTTTGGCACACGCGGAGGAATTGGTGAATATATGAGTACGAATTGCAGACTCTGCGCGTGCGACATTTCGGGCAATGCACCGCATGGATTATGTCCCAAGTGCGTGCTGCGCGCGGTCATGGAGGAGACGTTAATCGGCAAACCCGCTTTGAAAGCCGCGCCCGCAACTTCCTCCGCACGACGCCTGGGAGACTATGAACTCATCGACGAAATCGCGCGCGGCGGCATGGGCATCGTCTACCGTGCGCGCCAAATCAGCCTCGAGCGCGTCGTCGCCGTCAAGACCATTTTGCGCGGCAACCAAGCCTCCGCAGAGGATCTCGAACGTTTCCTCAGTGAAGCGATCGCCGCCGGAAAGCTTGATCACCCCAACATTCTGCCCATCTACGAAATCAGGCGCGACGCCGGTGTGCCCTACTTCAGCATGCGCCTCGCCGCAGGCGGCAACCTTGAGGAGCGTCTTGCCAGGGGCCTTCCAGCCCCGCCCGATGCCGCGCGCCTGCTGGCCAAGATCGCCCGCGCGGTCCACCACGCGCATAACCACGGCATTCTGCACCGCGACCTCAAGCCCGCCAACATTCTCCTCGATCACGACGGCGAACCCTTTGTCTCCGATTTCGGCCTCGCCAAACGCCTTGCCGTCTCGCTGGGCGCCACCGAACCCGGCAGCATTATCGGCACGCCAGGCTACATGGCGCCCGAACAGGCATCCGGTGACTCCCAGCACGTCACCATCGCTGCCGACATCTACAGTCTGGGCGTGATCCTCTACGAAGTGCTGACCGGCCGCCTTCCCTTCACCGGCGCGTCAGCCATGGAAATGCTCCGGCGGGTCGTGGAGGAAGACGTGACTCCTCCGCGCACACTGGACAGGCGCATTCCCACCGACATCGAAGCCATCTGCCTGAAGTGTCTTGAGAAAGACCCTCTGCGCCGCTACGCCTCCGCCGAAGCCCTGGCCGAGGATCTTGAGCGCTTCGTGAGCGGCGAAACGGTGCTGGCGGAGCAATCCAATCCCATCCACCGCCTCGCGCGCCTTATTGAGCGCAACTCGCCCGTCGTCGAGTTCCGCAATTGGAGCCGCGTGTTAGTTGTGTCCGGCACGTTGATTCTGCTCGGCCACGCAGCCACGTTTCTGCTGATCCAGACGCGCCAACCCGAGTGGACCTTGTCACTTTCGCGTGGGCTGCAATTGCTCGGCGAGACGATCCTGATCTTTTTTTGGCGCCCGCAGAGCAACCGTCCGAGGACCGCACTGGAACGCCAGCTCTGGTCGCTCTGGCTGGGCTTCCTGCTCGCGCACCTGAGCGGCATTCTCGCCGGCCACGGGCTGTTGCTCCACGGCGCCATCGAACGCGCCGTGGCCATCCCGGCCTATTGGACCGAACTGGCGTCCTACCCGTGCTTCGCCGTTCTGGTGGGCTTGGCGTTCTTCGCGATGGGCAGCAGTTACTGGGGCAAGTGCTACGTCTTTGGCGTCGCCTTCTTCGTGTTGGCACCACTGATGCCCTTGAAACCGGAATGGTCCCCGCTTGAATTCGGCGGACTGTCCAGTGCGGTGCAGGCATATATCTGTGTACATTTACGACAGATGGCGAAGTAACCTTGTGCTGCCAGCGTGTTAAACGGCGGCGCCACCCTATTCGTCGCGATCGTCAATCCCCTCGCCCAAATTAACTTTGCCGCACTACGACTCCTTACCAATGAAAGGACCATTTCATGCGTGAAATCGCCTGCGTTCAGCAAGGCTTTTTTCCCACCCAAGATCGAATCGTCCAAATCATTTCCAAGCTTTTCCGATTTCCAGCCACACGCTGCGGCGCGTTCGTCGTTCTCGACGCCGGTTGCGGCACCGGAAAAGCCATTCACGATCTCCGTGTCGGCTGGCTCAACAGCCAGAAACTTCTTAGGGACTCGATTACCAAGAGGACAACCTCAAGAAAGGGCTGGCGATTTTAACTGATTTTTGCACGGTGTTTTCTGCCGAGAATGTGGAAACCGGCCACGGACACGTCCGCGGCGCGCTTCCGCTGCTCAATTAGAAGACGGTGTGATTCTTCGGGGTTGGCGGAGACAATCTCCTCGCGCAATTTCTCATCCAACGACTTTTCCCGCTGGCGATTGTATTCACACAGATGGACTACAAAGTCCGGGGAATCGTGCCGAATGTTTTCGACCCGGCAATGGATCTTGGTCAGGCCGGCCAGTTTCGCCGCCGCAAGGCGCCGATGCCCGCTCAAGACAAAACCGTCCTTAGTGATCATGATCGGCTCACGGAGACCATTTTTCCGGATGCTCTTAGCGAGGGCGATGATCTCCGGGTCGTTCGGGTTGATGGGACGATAAAGCCCACCATTGCGCGTGTCGTTTTCCGGCGCAGGCTTAATGAAATCTATTGGCCGCGCCAAGATCAGGACTTGCCTTGATTTTTGATCTTTTCGGCGTGATGGGCGCGGTGCGCTAAGTTTGCACCGCCCTTTGCCAGTCGGCGAATGAAGAAACCGTTGCCCTTGAGCTTCTTGGCTATTTGTAATGCGTTGGAAATCTGCCCCTTGGAAAGGGCCAATTCATATTGCCAAAACAAGTATGTTGGCGAGTCTTTCTCCTCCATTTCAAGTTCCTCCGCATATAGGGCGGAGTTGAAATAGAGTTGAATTGTTAACGCGATTTACCTATGATACTTTGTAATTGTTTACCGCCCTCAAGCGCATCTGTCTGATGGTCTTCGAGCCTCAACCGATTGCTTTCCGTCCCGCAAAGGAAACACGCGTGGAACTTCGGCGGCAAGCAGCGGAAGGCAGATGGGGCCAGTGAGCAAGAGGAATCTCATCGCATTGGCAAAGAAAATCGTTCTGCGTCCCATTCGATTGCTCATCGACTCGCGTCGATTTTTTTTAGTCCCGTCGCGCTATCCAACTGCGCCAGACTGTTGAGCAGATCGGCTTGCGCCTGATGCGCGGCAAACACCGTCTGCTTGTAAGTGCGCTGGGCGTCGAGCAGATCGAGCAGGCTCGCCGCTTTGCGGTCGTATGCCTTTTGAACAATCTCCAGCGACTCCTTAGCCTTGTTCAGCGTCTGCGTCGCATACAGTTGAACGATCTTTTTGTTTGCGACAACCGCCTGATACGCTTTGTCCACGTCGGTCATGGCCTGCTGTTTGGCCTGGCGGTATTGCGCGACGGCCGTGTCGCGCTGGGCTTCGGCCTGCGAAATATTGGCTTTGTGATTGTTGTACAATGGCAGCGGCACGGAGAAGACCAGGCCCACCGTGTTGTCGCCGCCTACCCGCTGGTATTCGCCGCCGACAGTCACATCGACGACGCGCTGGGCGCGCGCGAGATCGATGTTTTTCTCCGCCGCGTCCAGATTGCGCTTTGCCGCGATCACGTCGGTGCGCTCGGCCGCGCGGGCACGCAATTCGTCCAGATTAAATTCGGTTTCAGGCGCCGTGAGATTGCCGATCAGTTCCAGCTCCGGTAATGGGCCTGGAGCTGAAGGCGTGCTCGCGTCTCCTGCTGCGGAGCCGGATTTGCGTTCGGGCACTTTCGCTCCCAGGATGTTGATCAGGTCGCGGATGGCCTGAACGTACGTGAGTTCCGCGGTGGCCACGTCGCGATCGAATTGAATCTTGTTCGCTTGAAATTTGATCAGGTCCGCTTCGGCAATGTTGCCTTTTCTGGCCTGGCTCGTCATGAGTTCCTCGGTCTTTGAAACGGAGTCGAGAATCTCCTTGGCGCTCGCCAAATTGTCGCGCGCCAACAGTGCGCCGTAGAAGAACTGCTTCATCTGCAAAGTCTGCTGCCGCAGCGTATCGAGCACCTGTGCTTCGTTGGCAAGCAAAGTAAAGTCCGCAGCATCGGTGCGGATGCGCTTTTTTCCCGCGGTCTCGATCACCTGGTCGATGCGGAACGTGTATGTCGGATTCGACGCGGTGCCGGTATCGAAGGCATAGTTGTTCAGACGTCGATCGGTTTTTATCTGCTCGGCGCCTACGGTCAGCGTTGGATTGGGGGTGTACGTCGCGGCCAGGCGCGCGGCGCGGCTGGCATCGACGCCGTGGCGAGCGGCGACGATGCTCAGGTTGTTTCGATACAGGAAGCGCTCAGCTTCGTTGAGATCCAGCTTCGCGGGAAGTTCGGCGGGTTCCTGCGAGCGGGCGTTCCAAGCGAAATTCAACGAAGCCATGACGATAGTTATTTGGGCGATGCGGTTCACAATTGGCTCCTTGGGAGAACGGGCGATTAACCCTTTGGGGTAAAAAACGACAGGGCATAGTTCCGCCATCAAGCGGACGGCTCCTTCCGCCTGAAGGCGGGACTACGAACGACACTACGCCGACTTGCGTACATCCGCGGCGGGCGCGTCCAACACCTTCTCGGCGCGCTTCAACGTGAATGAAAAGCTGCTTCCTTTGCCGAGTTCGCTTCGGCACGTGATCTCGCATCCGTGCGCCTCGACGATTTCTTTTGCAATAGCCAATCCAAGACCCGCGCCTTCGACGTTTTGCCCGGGCACGCGAAAAAACTTCTCGAACACGTGCTCGCAATGTTCGCGCGAAATTCCGATGCCTTGATCGCGCACTGAAAAGACCACCGCTTCGCGCGTCGTGGCGGCGTTCACGACGATGTGCGCGCCGCGCGATGAGTACTTTGATGCGTTGGTCAGCAGATTGCTCAAGACGAGCCCAATGCGGTGCGGATCGGCGGAGACTTCCGGTGTGCTGAATGGAATGTCGATGTCCAGCACCTGTTCGGCATCAGCCAAGCGGCCGCGCACGGAGAGAGCCGCGGATTCCACGAGATCGCGCGCGCGCTGCGCGCGCAATTCCATGCGGACGCGCCCGGCTTCGATGCGGCTGAGATCGAGAATGCTGTCCACCAGCGCGCGCAGCCGCTCCACGTCGGCTCGGGCTGCGTCAAGCAGCTCGCGCTCTCGCGGGCCATGATTCGCGTACTTACTTTCCAACAGTAGATGAATCGCCATCTGCAACGACGTGAGCGGCGTTTTGAGTTCGTGCGAGGTGGTGGAAAGCAGGCCGCTTTTCAATTCGTCGAGCTTGCGCAAATGTGTGATGTCGGCGAGAACCACGGTCACGCCGAGCAAGCGGCCGTCTCCCTCCTGAATCGGAATCGCTTTCGGCAAAAAGAATTTTTCTTCGCGGCGATCAAACACCTGGATGCTGCTCTCGTAGCCTTTCTGCGTGGCGGATTCGCCCTTGCGCGCCGTGCGCCAAAGCTCGGCCAGCCACGCGTGAGGACAAGCTTGCACGCGCACGCCCGGGTGTAAATCGAACAAGGCCTCCGCGGCTTTGTTGACCATGTCCACCGTCCCGTCGGGGCGCAGCAGCACCACGGCATCGTGAAGGCTGTCCACGGCCAGTTGCGTCGTTTTCTCCGTGCGGACAAAGCGCGCGTGCTCGCCCTCGCGCACATCGCGGAGGCGCGCGGCCATCGCATTGAACGCTTTGGCCAGCACGGCGAATTCATCGTTCGAATGGATGCGCACGTCCGTATCCAGATTGCCGCGTTCGACTTCCTGAACCGACGTTGTCAAAGCCCGGATCGGGCGCAGAATCCAGCGCTGTACGAAGAGAAAGAACACGACCGCCGCCACCGCGCCCGTCACAAACATCAGGTACATGCTGCGCACCGTGCCGTCCGCCTTTTCTTTCGCGCGGAGCGCGGCGAGCTCCATGTTCTCCTGGTTGCTGCGCAGAATGTCATCGGACACGGCAATGCTCTTTTCAATCATCGGCTTCACGGTTTCGAAATATAGCGTGCGGCGCTGTGCATCCGATTTTTCCACTTTCAACAACTCCGGCAGCAGCGCGGCAAGCTGCTGATAACGATCACGCAGTTCGTCGGTCTGCTCCGCTTCGCCGGGCACGTTGATGTTTCTGGACTGGCTTTCAAAGGCTTGTTCGAATTCCTTTTGATGCGCCAGCACCGCCCGCCTCGTGTCTTCCCCGCCGCCCAGCAGCAGACTCTCGATGCTGCTGTCGATTTGCTGGAGAGACTCTTTCATTTTCTGGCACGCCAGCACGCTCTGGTAATCTTCCTTCAAGATCACGTCGATCAACGGGCGCTGAGCGGTCAGTTGCGCGATGCTCTGAATCCCGATGACGCCCAGGATCAGGAGCAGCCCGCTGAAGCCCAGCAGAAGCTTTTGTCGCAGACCAAACATGCGCTACCTCAAATTCCATACTTCTTCCGCCGCCGCCACAGCGTCGCCTGATCGATGCCCAGCACGGCGGCGGCGGCTTCCAGCGAGGCCGTCGATTCCAGCAAGCGCTTAATATGCTGCTCCTCTATTGTATCGATGGACACCGGATCACCGATTTTCACTGCGGACGGTGTGCCGCGCGCAAACGGAAAGGACTCCGCGCCGACCGTTTCGCCGGAACACAGAATGGCGGCGCGTTCGAGCGTATTACGCAATTCACGGACGTTGCCCGGCCAGGAATGCGAGTGAAGCGCAGCCAAAGCCTCCGGCGTCAGAGATAACATGCGGCGATGGTTCTGAAGCGCGAAGAAAGACAGGAGATGTCGCGAGAGCGGCTCGATGTCCTCCGCGCGCTCGCGCAGCGGTGGCAGGTCAATCTGGAACACGTTCAGCCGGTAGTACAAATCCTCGCGAAAAGTTCCGGCTTTGACGGCGGCGAGCAGGTCGCGGTTGGTGGCGGCAATCACGCGCACGTCGGCGCAGCGCGTGGCCGAGTCGCCGACGCGCTCGTATTCGCGTTCCTGAATAAAGCGCAGCAGCTTTGGCTGCACGGAGAGCGGCAGGTCGGCGATTTCGTCGAGAAAAAGCGTCCCGCCTTCGCACGCCGCGACGCGCCCCGGATTGTCACGCACCGCGCCGGTAAACGCACCGCGTGTGTGCCCGAACAATTCGCTTTCGAGCAACTCCGCCGCCAGCGACGGGCACGACACGACGGCGAATGGCTTTTCTGCGCGCGGACTCCAGCGGTGAATCGAACGCGCCAGCACGCCTTTGCCGGTGCCCGTCTCGCCGGAAATCAAAATCGTCGCGTGGCTGCCCGCGACCTGCCGCGCCAGCGACAGCGCGCGCTGCATGATTGGGGAGCGCGTGGACAGATCGAGTTCCGGTCCCGCGCGGCCCAACGCCTCCTGCGCCGACGCCAACTGCTGTTCGAGCGCGCGCCACGCCTGAACTTTGCGCGTCATCAATCCGACTTGCGCCGGCGTGAACGGCTTGGGCAGGTAATCCTGCGCGCCGCGCTTGATCGCTTCAACCGCAGTGTCGATCGACGCGTATGCGGTGATCACGACGATTTTTACGCCGGGGTTCAACGCCAGCAGTTCCGGTATCAAATCCAGCCCGCTGTCGTTGCCCAGCCGGATATCGACGAACGCCATGTCGAAAAACTGCCGCGCAGCGGCTGCCGCGGCATCGCGGCGGTTGCTGACGCTGATGACGCGGTGGCCCTCGCCTTCGAGACAGATCAGCATGGTCTTGCGGATGTTCGGCTCGTCATCAACCAGCAGAATTCGCAAACCTTCAGGCAAACTTTCGTGCATGTCCGTGCCCCTGCGTGCCTCAGACATGACTTTAGCCGTTGGGGGTTCGCATTCAATCAGCATTGCTCATGCCCTTCAGGAACGTCGCTACGCGCCGGGAGGCGCCGCGCCCAACGGCTCTTCATGGCGGAAATGAAGCTGCTCGACGGCCAGGTCGTGCGCCTCCGGATGATGCCGCCCGCCGGGCATCAGGCTGATCAGCACCGGAAGAATCAGCAGCACCAGCACCGGTGCCAGCAGCATTCCGCCCACAATCACCATCGCCAGCGGGCGCTGCGTTTCCGAACCGATGCCGTGCGAGAGCGCCGCAGGCAACAAGCCGATGCACGCCGACATGCACATCATCAACACCGGCCTCATGCGAACCTGGCAGGCTTCGACGATCGCCTCGTGGCGCTTGCGGCCTTTTCGCCGTAATAAATTGTAGTGTGAAATGAGAATAATGCCGGCCATCACCGCAACTCCGAGCAGCGAAATGAAGCCTACCGCCGCCGAGACGCTGAAGGTCGTGTTCGTGAAATAAAGCGCCAGCACGCCGCCCACGAACGCCAGTGGGATGCTGGCCATCACCAGCAAACTGTCGATGAGCGAATTGAAGGTGCTGTACAGCAGCACGACAATCAGCAGGATTCCGACTGGCACGATGACCTTCAGGCGCTCAATGGCTTCGTTGAGTTCGCCGAATTCGCCGCTCCAATCGCAATGATAACCCGGCGGCAATTTGACGTTGGCCGCGACGCGCGATTGCGCATCGGCCACGGAGCTGCCGAGGTCGCGCCCGCGCACGCTGAATTTGATTGGAATGTAACGTTCGTTCCCTTCGCGGTAAATATACGACGCGCCGGATTTGAGCGAGATGTCGCACACGTCGCGCAAGCGCAACTGCGCGCCGCTGGCCGACACGACCGGAATGTTCTTGATTCTGTCCATGTCTTCGCGGTATTTCGGCATCAGCCGCACGATGACCGGAAAGTGGCGCTCCTGCTCGTACACGTCCGTCGTGGACTGGCCGCCGATGGCCGCTTGGACGATCGCGTTCACATCGCCGGTCGCCAATCCGTACCGCGCGCATTTCTCGCGATTGACTTCGATGATCACGTTGGGCTGACCCAGTTCGCTGAATACGCCCGCTTCCTCCACGCCGCGCACTGATGATAGCTGAGTCCTGATTTCGGCGGCCTTTTCTTCCAGCACCTGCAAGTCCGCGCCGAACAATTTCACCGAGTTTTCGCCCTTCACGCCCGAGACAGCTTCCTCAACGTTGTCCTCGATGTTCTGAGAGAAATTAAAGTCGATGCCGATAAAAGTCTCGGCGAATTTAGCTTTGATCTCATCGACCAGTTTGTCCTTGGTCACGCCCTTGCGCCATTCGTCATAAGGCTTGAGCGGCACGAAGAACTCGCCGTCAAATGAACCGGCCGGATCGGTGCCGTCGTCGGGGCGCCCGTGCTGTGAAACCACAGTGACCACTTCCGGAAAGCTCTTCAGAATGTCCCGGATTTGCGCCACTTTCGGCTGGCCGGCGTCGAGCGAAATAGTGGCCGGCATGGTCGCGCGAATCCACAGGTTGCCTTCGTCGAGCTTGGGAAGAAATTCCGTGCCCAAGCGCGGCAAAATCAGCGCCATCGCCGCAATGCATCCCGCGGCGAAGAGCAGCGTCACAACCTTGAATCGCAGCGCCAGTTTCAACATGAACGTGTACGCCGGTGTCAAAAGGCGCATCACGAGCGGCTGGCGTTCGGTGACCGTTTCCGGCAGCAGATATGCCGAAAGCGCCGGCGCCACGGTGAACGTGGCCAGCAGCGCGCCGACCAGCGCGTAACCGTAAGTCTTTGCCATCGGTCCGAAAATCTGTCCTTCGACGCCCTGCATTGTGAACAGCGGCAAAAACGCGGCGATGATGATCGCCGTCGAGAAGAAAATCGAACTCGATACTTCCGACGCGGCGGCGAGGATTTTCGCGAGTTTCTTGTTCGGCGAACCCAAGACGTGCACATGCTCTTTTTGATGATGGTGTTCGGCAAGATGGCGGAAGATGTTCTCCACGATGATCACCGTCGCATCGACGATGATGCCGAAATCGATCGCGCCCACCGACAGCAGATTCGCCGAATCCCCGCGCAAATACATGATCAACACGGCGAAGAAAAGTGCGAATGGAATGGTCGCGGCCACAATAATGGCGCTGCGCAGGTTGCCGAGGAAAATGTATTGAATGATGAACAGCAGCAGCACGCCGAAGATCAAATTATGCAGAACGGTATGCGTCGTGACGCCGATCAAATCGCGGCGGTTGTAATACGGCACGATCTTGATGCCCTTGGGCAGCAGGTTCGAGGAATTGATGTTCGCCACTTCCGCTTCGATGCGCGAAAGCGTATCGAGCGTTTTTTCCCCGCGGCGCATCAACACGATGCACTCGACCACGTCGCTGTTTGTGTCGCGGCCGGCGATGCCCAGCCGCGGCGCGTTCCCGATCTCCGTTTTGGCGACATTCTTGAGCAGCACCGGGGTGCCGTTGGTTTGAGACAGCACGATGTTATCGATATCGGTCAGGCTTTTGATCAAACCGATGCCGCGCACGTTGGCCGATTGCTGGCCGAGGTCCAGCGTGCGCGCGCCGACGTTGAGGTTGTTGTTTGAAATCGCCTGAATCACCTGCGGCAGCGTCAGTTTGAATGCCGTCAACTTTTCCAGATCGACATCGACGTGATATTCCTTGGTCATGCCGCCCCAGCCCGTGACATCGATCACGCCCGGAATCGTGCGGAAGCGGCGCTGCAGCACCCAATCCTGTAGCGTGCGCAATTCGATCAGGCTGAAACCCGCCGGCGCGACCAATTGATAGCGATAGATTTCGCCCACCGCGCTCTGCGGCGAAATCTGCGGCTGTGCGCCGTTGGGCAGCGGCGGCAGCGTGTTAAGCCGGTTGAGCACCTGCTGCAACGAATAGTTGTAATCGCTGTCGTATGAAAACTGCAGCCGGATGTCCGACAGCCCGTAGAGCGAGACCGAGCGGACGTGCTGCAAGCCGGGCAGGCCCGCCATCGTCACTTCAATCGGCACCGTGATGTAGCGCTCGATCTCCTCCGCCGACTGTCCGGAACTTTGCGTGACAAGTTCGACCAGCGGCGGCGCCGGATCGGGGTACGCTTCGATGTTCAGCTTGTAGAAAGCGAACCCGCCCGCGCTCAAAAACAGCAGCATCGCCAGCACCACCACGGCGCGCCGAGCGAGCGAAAACTGAATGATTCCGTTGATCATTTAACGTGATTGGCCTTATCCGCTGAATAAAATGCGCGTCAATTTGCATCGCTGTTGTTGAGGAAGATCGCGCCATCGCTGACCACGCGCTCGCCGGCCTTGAGGCCGTCGAGCACCTGGATTTGCGAGCCGCGCCGCTGGCCGGTTACGATCGTGCGCTTTTCAAATTCCAAATCGCTTTTCGCCACGTACACAACGTCCTTGTTGCCCTCGCGCACAACGGAGTTCGCGGGCACCGAGGGCATCGGCTTGCCGTCGCCCGACAGAATGCGAAATGTTGCGTACATCTCCGCTTTGAGCCGGCGCCCCTCGTTTGGAATCGTGCAGCGCACGGCGACGCGGCGCGTGTCCGGGTTGACCGCGGCGCCGATGTACGCCACTTTCCCGCTAAACACCTCGCCCGGATACGCCAGCAGTTCGACTTCCACGGCGTCTCCCTCGTGTACATTCGGCGCATCCACCTCGTACACGTCCGCGACCAGCCACATGCTGGACATGTCCGCGATGGTGAAGAGCGGATCGGAATTGTCGGGCTTGATGTATTGCCCCAGCCCGATTTTCCGCGCGGTGATCGTGCCGGCGATCGGCGCTTTCACGCTGACGATGCGATCCACCACGCGGTTTTTAAGCAGCGTGTCGATCTCTTCATCGCTCTTTCCGAAGATGCCTTTGAGGCGGTCGCGCACCGCCGTGATGATGTGCCCGCCGGCGGCGATGTCGGTCTTCGCGCTCTCGATGTCCGACTCGGCTTGTTTCTGATCGCGCTTCGCCTGCTCCATATCCTTGAGCGCCTGTTCCGAATCGCGCATCGCCGACTGCGTGTCGCGCAGAGCGGATTGCAAGTCGCGTTGAGCCTGTTCGTAATCTTTTTCCGCCACGGCTTTGTCTTCCACAAGGCCCTTCTGCCGTTCCTGATTGAGTTCCGATAGTTTGGCGCTGAGGTTCGAGATTTCGACGTTGCGCTTGGAGATGTCGATGCTTCGATTCGAAATGTCGATGTTGCGCGCGGCGATGTCCTTGCTGGATTCGGCGAGTTTCAACGCGTTTTCAGCTTTGCGCAGATTGGCCACCGCCGAAATCAAATCCGTTTCGGCCTGCACCAAATCGAGCGTTTCGATTTCGTACAGCGGCGCGCCTCTTTTCACGGCATCGCCGGGCTTCGCGAAAACTTTCGTCACGCGCCCCGTGAATTCCGCGAAGACCGGCGTCATCAAATCTTCGTTGAACGCGATCTTTCCCGTGCAAACGTGCTCGGCTTGAAAGTTCTTCGTCTCCACCGTCTGCAAACTCACCGCGCTTTTTTGCTTTTCGTCGATCTTGACGAGAGTTGAATCCGTTTTCTCCGAATCTGATTTAGACGTCACTGCTGCTTCGCCCGATTGAGCTTCCGCGTGTCCAAAAAAGAGGAAGTACCCGGCGAGCGAAGCGGCGGCGACAACAATCCCGACAACGATCCACGCAACTTTGCGCGACGCCTTAGGCGCACTCTCTAAGTCGGCGGAATCAGCGGGTGATTCGTTTGCGATCTCTGGATGGTGCATTTGCGCTTCTCCACTTTCGGTAAGCGCGCATTAAGCACACTTTGTGCCGAGGTGAGAGAAGTACGTTAATGCCATTTCGAAGGGAACTTAAGAAAAACAGGGAATCAATGAACGGATCGTCGTCTTGCAAATTGCAACGACGTCGCTCCGGTGCATTGAATATTGAAATTCAACGTTGAGAAAACCACGTCCTGTTAAAACTATGATCGAGGTTAAATTCAGCCGCTGCATGAACGTTATGACCGAATTTGAATGAAATAGATCGTTTTGTGCTTCATAGGAAGCGATGCCTAAAATGATCGAGGCGATGTGAGGGCAGACTTTCAACTCCTTGAAAACTGAAAATGGGCAAGATCGTTATGCCGCTTCGCAATAATAATGGCGGAGCAAGCCGCCGAGCCAGGTTTGGCAATGAATCTGGCCGGACTTTTGGGGCGCGTCAGACGATGGGATGACGGACGGCGAAAGCGGTTTGTTCCCCATCGCTTGATGCAGAACATTTTGGCGATCCAGAACAGGAGCGGATTGGGGATTCGTGAAGGCATGATGATGAAACGCACAACTCCTTGGATTGTTGAAGGAAGACGTAGTTTTTGAACAGTGGAAAAGAAGCAGTTTAGTGCGGACTTGCAGACTTGGCAAATGGAGTGAAAACGTCAAAATCGATTTCGTGCAGAAAGATGCAAATTCCGGTCGAAAAAGTGCAAATCTTACCGCAAAGGAATCGCCAAGCGGAATCAGGAAATCCGTATAAAGCCAAATGCAATCTATAGATACGATTTGCGTCGGGTCGCAATCACACCCACGAGGTCCGGGGTTCGAGTCCCTGTGCGCCCATTCTTGAATAGCGCTGATTCAAAACAACCAACGCGCACTCGCGTGCGGCGTTCGACCGTCCATCATTCCTGTCCGCCGAGCGTGGTTATTTCTACTCTTCATGTCGCGACACTCTATTTGACGCCTGAATCGCATGCTGGTGTATTCGTAAAAAGGCGCGTTCCGCTTAACTTAAATTGAGAATCTTCTGAATGATTTATCAAGCATTTTTTTCCCGCGCAAGGGTCGCTCTGTTGCTCATCGCCTTTTGCGCTTGCGCCGCGCACGCCACTGAAACGCGCGTGCTTTTTGATTTCGAATCCGCCGATGAATTTCGTGCGTGGGAATTCAAACAGAAGTCGGCTCAATTGAGCGACAAACACGTCACACACGGTAAATCGGCGCTCGCGATCTCGGCCAACGAATACATGGCCAATTTCCGCAATCAGGATTGGTCCGGATTCGATTCGCTCGACATGGATGTCTTCGCCGAAACGGACGGACCGGTTGCCGTTTCGCTGCTGATCGCCGATCAGGCCTGGCGCGCGAAGGACGGCAGCTATTGGAACCGCTACAACGGCGCGATGAATCTCAGCCCCGGTGCGAACACGCTTTCGATTCCCGTGGGCGGGCTGTACCGCGGCGAGGCGGGCAGCCGCAACAACGATCTCAAATCGAACATCGAACCGAAGACGATCATCCGCTTCGATCTTGGCTTCTCGACCAAATCCGGAAAAGGCACGCTGTATCTCGACCACATGCGGTTGACGAAAGAGTCGCGGCCGGACGGCGTGCTGGCGTTCGATTTTGGGCCGGAGAATCAAGTGCTCGCGCCGGGATTCACGGCGGTGACGTGGAGCACTGTGTATAAGAAGGGAGTGAACGGCTACGGCCTGCGCTTCGCCGCGGGCGGCCCGAATTCCGCGCGCGACGACACGTTTCCGACGCGGCTGTATCAAGACTTTGTGATGATGGACGGCAACGAATTTCTCGCCGACGTTCCAGATGGGCTTTATCACGTCTGGCTGGCCTACGACGACTGCGGCTATTGGGGCGGCGAGGAGGCGCGTTTTAAAAAGCGATCCGTGTCGTCGGATGGGAAAGTTTTGTGGAGTGAAGAACGCGATCCCGCGGATTATCTGTACCACTTTGAAAACGTTGAACCGCTGCCGGGGCAGAGCGTGTGGGATTTGTACATGAAATATCTCTTCGAGCCGAAGCGATTCGACGTGACGGTGAAGGAGGGATTGCTGCGGCTGCATTTCGATGCGGACGGGGCGCTGGGATGCAAAGTCGCGGGATTGATTGTGTATCCGGATTCGAAGAAAGCTGACGGCGAAAAGTATGTGGCGGAAGTGGAGGCGCGCAACCGGGCGGAGCTTGAGGCGAAGGCGGTCTTCATGGGGCCAAAGCAGCCCGCGGATGCGCCCGCGCAAAAAGAGGAAGTGGCCGTTGGGCCGGTGCCGCTTGAAAAACAGCTTTCGGTTTTTGACGGAGTTGGCGAACACGATGCGCCAGCAATGATGGCGGCGCGGGGACAAAGTGTTTCGACGAGTTTCGCAGTGCGAACCACGAAGAATTTTCCTGAAGCGGTGACGTTGGTTCCGTCGGCCTTGAAAAACGAGAGCGGAAAACTGATCGACGCCGGCGCGATCGACTGCCGCGTGGTGCGGCACGCCGTTCAGCGCACGTACAACAGCCTGTCGTACACGATCTCCGGCGACACGCTTCGACCCGTCAATGGCGCGAAGCTGCTTTTGCAAGCAGGCATCACGCGGCAGTTTTGGATCACAGTCAAAGTGCCGAAAGAGGCCGACGGCGGATCGTATGCCGGTGTGGTGCTGATCAAAGCGGGCGAGCTTTCGATGGAAGTGCCGATTGCGCTGGACGTGGTTCCGATTGCGCTAGACGAACCCGATTTCGCCTTCGGACCGATTGGGCTTTCAATTCCAGACGAAATCGTGGACAAGCCGAAAGCGCTGCGCCAACTGCTCACGCTGCTCAAAGAAAACGGGATGAACGCGTTCTCCGGCGGGCCGAACATTCATTTCAACGGCCTCGACCCCGACGGCAAGCCCAAGCTCGATTTCTCGGCGTGCGACGAATTCATGCGCATTTGCCGCGAGGTCGGTTTCACGAAGGAACTGATGTCGTACGGCGGGCCGTGCATGGTGAACGGTCTTCACGAGTCGCATTCGATTGGCGAAGCCGGCCGCAATTGGGAGAAGAAGACGGGCAAGCCGCTGGGCGAGTTGCTTGGCAATGTGTGGGGTGCGGTGGACGCACACGCCAAGCAGGCCAACTGGCTGCCGGTAATGTACGACATGGTGGACGAGCCGCGCGTGGCCGAAGCGGCGCGCGAGCAATTGGCGCTGCTGGAACTTTATCGCAAGCATGCGCCGTTCGTGGACATTGGCGGATCGTACTCAGTCGATTGGAAAAAGAACGATGCGTTCGAAACGGTGGTGCAGGATATTTTCAAAACGCTCAATTGGTCGTCGTTGAACGTCCACACGCAAACGGATCTCGACAAAGCACGCGAGTTGAACAAGCGGCTGTACATCTACAATCAGGGCACGTCGCGCTACAGTTTCGGCGCGTATCAGTGGTCCGAATTTCGAAAGGGTATTCGCGGGCGGATGCAGTGGCATCTGCTGGCGCTGCACGGCTGGCAATTTTTTAATCTCGACGGCCGCGAGCCGGATGCGGCGATGATCAATTGGGGGCGCAACGAAGTGATTCCGACGCTGAACCTAGCGCGCTGCCGCGAAGGCGCGGACGATTTCCGGTTTGCGGTGACGTTGTGGAATCTCGCGGAGAAAAAGAAGGATTTGCCCGCCGCGCGAGCGGCGCAGGAATGGCTGGACGGAATTGCAAAGCAAATCGCGCCGGGGGAGAATCGCGCGCCAGCGGAGTTCATGAGCGACGACGATTTCCGGCGCGGGTGTGCGGATCGGATTCGCGGCTTGCTTAAATGAATTTCTCACGCAGAGGCGCGAAGGCGCGGAGAAAGGCGCTAAGAAGGGACTCACATGATTTTCAAAACGAGTTTGATTGCGTCGGCTGCGTTGCTGGTGGCGTCGATTTTTGCGAGCGACACTCCGTCGGGGACGCCGGAGGGCTGGACGACGCACGCGCCGCGCGAGGAGATCAGTCCGCGGTTTTCGTACAGCGTTGACGGCGGGCGGAATAACGCGGTGCGTTTTACGATTGAGGGCGGCGGGCGCGAGGGCGCGCAGGGCTGGTGGCAGAAATCATTCGCCGTGCAGGGCGGAAAATTCTATCGATTCGATGCGTATCGCCGCGTGGAGAACGCGCCGTTCCCGCGGCGCAATGTGGTCGCGCGCATTGTTTGGCAGGACGACGCCGGCAAATCCGTGCCGTGCGACGAAGCGCTGGTGCAGAATTTCCTGGTCGGTTGGAAAGGCAATGCGGAGCCGGAATATCCGGTTGACCGGCAAACGGATTCTGCGGGCTGGACGGAAGTTTCAGGGACTTACCACGCGCCGGCGAAGGCGACACATGCGGCCGTCGAACTTTATCTGCAATGGGCCGCTCAGGGCCGCGTGGATTGGAGCGACATTTCGCTGAGCGAAACGGTGGCGCCGGCGGGGCGCAAAGTTCATTTGGCGTCGGTGCATTTTCGCCCGAGCGGCAAAACGCCGATGGAGAATTGCAAGCAGTTCGCGACCTTGATCGAAGAGGCCGCGCAGAAAAAAGCGGACCTGGTCGTGCTGCCGGAGACGCTCACTTATTACGGTCTGCATAAGTCGTATGCGGATTGCGCGGAATCGATTCCGGGTCCTTCAACGGATTATTTCGGCACGCTGGCGAAGCAGCACAATCTCTACATTGTCGCCGGCCTGATCGAACGCGAGCAGCATTTGATTTACAACGTCGCGGTGCTGATTGGGCCTGACGGCAAAGTCGCGGGAAAATACCGCAAGACGTCGCTGCCGCGTTCGGAAGTCGCCGCGGGAGTCACGCCGGGGAGCGATTATCCCGTCTTCGAAACGCGCTTCGGAAAACTGGGGATGATGGTTTGCTACGATGGATTTTTCCCGGAAGTCGCGCGTGAGCTGTCGAACCGCGGCGCGGAAGTGATCGCGTGGCCGGTGTGGGGCTGCAACCCCAATCTCGCCGGCGCGCGCGCCTGCGAGAATCACGTCTACCTCGTCAGCAGCACGTATGAGGACATCGCGCACAATTGGATGATCACCGCCGTCTACGACCATTCCGGCCAGCCGATCGCGAAAGCGGAAAAGTGGGGCAGCGTGATTGTGGCGGAGGTCGATCTCGACGCACGCTTGGAATGGCCGAGCCTCGGCGATTTCAAAGCGGAGATTCCGCGGCACCGGCCGCCCGTTCCGGGGGAATTAAGCGAAGCGAAAAAGTAGCGACTACTTGCTTTCCGCCTCCTTAATCAATTTCACCAGCCGATTTTTGTCCAGCGTGCGCGCCCACGCGCTGAAATCTTCGCTCGTGCTGTGCGCGTCGTCGCTCGGAATCTGGCGGTCGGCGTGATACGCGTTGACCAGTTCGTGAATCACGTAGCCGAGCTTGTCGGGCTTCAAGCCCGTCGCGGCCATTTTGCCGACGACGCCGGCGCCTTCGAGCGAACCGCCGAGGTAGAGCGAATAGACGCCTTCCTTCTGCCACGCGCCCGGGCGCGTTGCGCCCATCAGGCCGATCGCGCCGGAGCTGTTCTGGCCGCAGTTGTTCGGGCAGCCGGAGAAATTAATCGTCAGGCCTTTCGGAATTCCGCGCGCGTCGTTGATGAGATCCTGCGAAATTTTCTTTGCGACGGCCTTCGTGTAGAAGACGGCCTTGCCGCATTCGTCCATGCCCACGCACGCAATCACGTTTGGCGACAACTCGGCGTCCTGCATCGACCAGCCGTAATAGTCGAGCAGCGTCTTCAATTCGCCCGCCGCGGCTTCCGGCATGTTCTGGACGTGGAGATTCTGCCCCTGCGTGAGGCGTACGGTCGCGCCGTGCTTGCGGCAGAATCCGACGAGCGAGATCATGTCTTCGGCGCGCGCATCGCCGATGGGAACCATGCATTCGACGCCGTACATGCCTTTTTTCTTCTGCTTGTAAAACGGCGCGCCCAATGCCGGCGCCCAGATTTCGCTCGGCTCGGCTTTTAAATTGAATTTCGGGCGGCCGAGTTTTTCGAGATAATCCTCGAAATGTTCCTGCCACACGCCGCGGTATTTTTCGATGCCCCATTTCTTCATCACGAATTTCAAACGCGCGGTCGTGCGGCTGTCGCGGTTTCCGTAGAGGCGATGCGTCTCGACCACCGCCGCGCACGCCGCGGGCACGTCGCTGGCCGGAATGTAATCGAGCATCTTCTGCGCGAGAATCGGCTGCGCGCCAAGGCCGCCGCCAACCCACATTTCGAAGCCCGGCCCTTCTTCAGCCACGCGCGCCGCGTTCTTTGACGGGAAGAGGCCGATGTCATTAATGGTGTATTGTCCCGCGTGGCGCAGGCAGCCGGAAATCGCGACCTTGAATTTGCGCGGCAGATTCAGCACCGCATCGTCGCTGAGGAAATGTTTGTACAAATGCGTGCGCAGACTTTCGACGTTGTAAATTTCGTGCGGGCAGACGCCGGCACACGGCACGCCGACGATGTTGCGCACGGTGTCGCCGCACGCGCCTTTGGTGGTCAGGCCCACGTCGCCGAGTTCGTGCAGCAGTTCGGGCGCGGAGTTGATCAGCACGCCATGCAGCTCGATGTCCTGCCGCGTGGAAATGTGGTCGATGCCGTTGCCGAATTTCATCGCCATGCGCGAGACTGCGGCGAGCTGGTCGAGCGTGATCGCGCCGCCGGGAATCTTGATGCGCACCATGAAAAACGGCGCCTGCTTCTGCTTGTAGAACCCGACCCACTTGAGGCGCGCGATGTCGTCCTTCGGGATTTTGTCGAACCCGCCGGCGGCGAGCGTGTAAACGTCGGGGATGATGCGGACGCGTTTGATTTCTTCTTCGTGACTGGCCATGACGAAACTTCTTCCTTTTATGGGGCGTCATTTTAACAAGAAAGGGAGCGATAATCCAGCACGATGCCGTGCGCGCGGTTTTGTGCGCGTGGTGTAAGCAGAGATCAAGAAGCGGAGATTCTTCATCATGCGCAAAGTTGCCGTGGCGCGCTGGGCCTTTGTTGTGCTGACGCTCTTGATGCTCGCGGCCAGCGGCGCGGATAAGACAGTGACCGACAAAGAGCACGCGTTTGAGCTTACGTTTCCTAAGTCGTGGACCGTATATGGAAAACAAAAGGGCGACGACGAATCCGTAGCAACACGCGCGTGTTCGAACGGATCGCGCGTAACCGCAACTGTCGATTGTTACAGCGTAAAAGAGGGGACGACGATTAAAGATCTCTATAGTAGCAAATTCGGGAATCTCTGGTTTTGGCTTAAGACAGGCGAGGCGAAAATCAACGACATTACCGCATATCAGGGAATCCGCGAAGAAGCTCCGGACAAGGCAATTATTAAAGGATTAGACGGCGAGGAATGGGAAGTAGGGGACATTGAAGTGCAAAGGATGGAAATTTACTGCATTGTGGCAGGCAAGCGCGGGTACGTTATAAGCTTCTTTTGTGAGAAGCCCGACTACGAAAAATACGCCAAAGACATCGACGCCATCGTAAAGTCGTTCAAGCTGATTGAGGCGAAGTAACCGAGCACGCCGCTACGCGCGCGCCTTCTGCCAATGCCGTGCGATTTTCGCGATTAGCTTCTTCGGCTTGCGCGCGAAGAGTTCCTCTCCATCTTTCAGGCTCTGCCGCCGCAGCGCCTTCTTGCGTTTGTCGATTTCGCCGAGCACATCCGAAACGACGTCGCGACCGATCGCTGCTTTTTCCTGATCCAAGCGTTCCGCAAGCATCGTCAGATCGTGATCTTCGCCCAACGCCTGTTCCAGAGCTTTGAGCCGCTCTGCCTCTTTCTCCAAAGTCTCCGGCCAAACGAACGACAACAGTTCCACATAGTACATGTAGTACTTGGCCGCTTTGCGCCAGTTGTGAAAATCATGGTCGTCGTCGTTTTTGCGCGCTTTCTTCATGCGCCGCCGCGCGGTGCGATACATGCGCTGCAAGCCCGGGCCGATGAGGACCCATTCGTCTTTGTCCAAATCGAGCTTCGAGAATTGGCGCAGCGATTCGCGCATCTCTTTCCACACGCGTTCGAGCTTTTCGCGCGCCTCGCCGGCGGCGGGTTGCCGCGCTGAATTCTGGCTTGCGATGACTTCAAGCGAATGCGCACAGGCGGCGCGTACTTTCTTGGAAGCGGCGCGCTTGACTAATTCCTCAAGCTGCTCCGCGGCCATGTGCGGGTCGCGCAGCGGCGAGAGTCCGTGCGCGGCATTTCGCAAACGCTGGTTGTTCCGCTCGTAAATGTCCTTCGCCACGATGGGCCGAATTAAATGCCAGAGAGCGCGCAGTTTTTTGATGTTTGTACGCGTGTCGTGAATGCGTTCGTGCGAAATGTCGGTCCCGTCCTCGCCAATCCGCGTTGACAACGCGGCGTAAATCCGGCGCATACGCTCCGGAATCGGCTCGCTTTGGGTGAATTTAAATTCGATTTCGCGCATGACAAGGCTCAAGATTGACGTTCAATTCCGACGGCTCGGAGAGCCGTCCTACAGCGCATTTCAGGTTTTAGCAAGCAAACTGTACGCTGGAAGAATGCGCGGCGCTGAAGGCGCAGCGCATACGCCGCGCGAAAGGGAAGCGCTTTCGCGGCTTGATTTGTGGCATTTTCGCACGTAATCTTATGCGCTGAAATTCGATTCCACTGAGAGAGGAGCTGGCGCTGGTGGGACGTACAAGCGCTTGAGAGATTTGCGCGCGGTGCGTTTCCGAATCGCCGCGCGCGACTTGTGAGAACTCGCCCGAACACGTTCCGTTGCGCGCTCGCCGCTTTCGTGCTGCTCTCTTTTGCCGCTTTTGCCGCCGACGACAATTCCGACGACGAGAACAAGCCGCCGCCCGAAACCAAGCCCCCGACCGATACGACCGCTCCGCGCCCGGCGACGTTCAGCGACTACGTGCCCATCGCTCCCGTCTACAGCCCGGTGACCAAGGCGCTCAACCAAGTCGTCGAAAACAGTTCTTCCCCTGTCGCCAACCAATTGGTGCAAACCGTCACAAACGAGTCGATCTTTCAACCCGGCGCCGGGCCGCATCCCACGGTTCAGCCTTACAGCGTGCCCGGCGCAGAAGGACCGCCGCCGCTGCGCTCCGGGCCATTTTTGTTTCATACGGGCATAACGGTCGAGAATTTTCTGAACGACAATTATTTCGGCTCCGTGACCAACCCGCGCGCTTCGTGGCTGCGCAATTACTCTCCGAATTTTTCGCTGAGCTACCAAGCCGACGGTGCGCCATCCATCGACATGTATTACAATGCCACCATTCACGATTATTCGACCAGCGTCGAGCGCGATTATTACGACGAAAGTACAGGGATTTCGATCAGGATCAAACGTTTCGGGATCGACGGCTTAAGCTTCAACATCGCCGACGCGTATAACCAGACGGGCAACACCATCGTCAATCCGCTGGCGGACCAGTTCGACATCAACAGCCTCGAATTCCGGCTTGGTACGCGTTACGCCACCAATTCGCTGCCTGTCGGGTTCAGATACGCCGCGGGCCCGCTGACGCTCGAAGCGACCTATTCGTACGATGTGACCGATTATTTCAGCAAAGCCAACAATGCATCGGATGCGCAGCAGCATACCGGCACGCTGCGCGGGTCGTACGACATCACGCCCGATCATTGCACGGCGTTTGGCGAATGCAGTTACAATTACACGCGCTATCCCGACAACCTGGCGGCCGATTATGATTTCGCGCGCCTGTATGCCGGGGTGCGCGGCCGCTTCGATAGCGTGACGTATCAGGTGAAAACCGGCTACAGTCTCGTCGATCACCTCGCCACGGGCACGACGCTGGCGCATCCGCTGCTTGCCGCGGACGTCGGGTACGCCTATTCGCCCCGCTTCGATTTTTCGCTTTTTGCAAATCACTCATACGAAGAAGGCGTGCTCACCGGCGAGCAGCTTACCGACGCCTATGGCGGCACGATCAACATTCATCCGATGCTGCGCGGAGTGCTTTCGATTTCGCACATCTTTCAGCGCACGGATCGGGCCACGACGGGCCTCGACCGCGTCGCCGCGTCCGAGTTGAATTACAAGCATACGATTCTGGGCTGGCTCGAACCGCACCTTGGCACGAAATACTCGCTTGAAAGTGTTTCGGGCGGAACGCGCGACAACGTTTTTACCGGACTGGGCGGAATCGGCTTCGTGCTGAAACCCAACGCGGTGGCAAGCGTGGATTATTATCACGAGGACCGCGAGCGTTCCGACAAATCTAAACGCATCACCGATCGTCTGACGTGCGGCTACACTTATAAAATCAACCATTTTTCAACCGCGAATTTCGGTTACGATCATGCGTTGCGGCGAGACACGCTGGATGGCGGAAACATTCGGATCAACGAATTGCGTCTGAACATTTCGGTGCAATGGTAGTGGAGTCTTGTTTGTGGCGCAGGCGGCTCGCCTGCATGGAAAGGGAAGATTTATGCGCAGCATTACCGTTGGGGTGATCCTCGTCGCGCTAACCGCGTGCGCGGCGCGAGCGGAATCGGATTCCGATGCGTACCGCTTCATCGGCGGCGAAAAGATTCAGCTTAAATTCAATCCGGCCAACGCGGGCGAGATCGCCGAGCAAGTCGTCAACGACAACGGCAACATCAGCTTGCCCACCGGCTCAACCGTGAACATCAAAGGCAAAACCGCGGCCGAGGCACAGAAAATTATCGCCGATCAGGTCATGAAAGACACGACGATCCTCAATGTGAAAGTGACGTTGAGCGTGCTGGATTATCCGCCGCGCAAAGTGTACGTTGCCGGCGACGTTCGCAAACCAGGTTCCACCACGCTCACGCCCGGCGTACCAGTATATCTGCTGAGTGTGCTGCAGGACGCGGGAGGCGTCAGCGAGTCGGGAGATCCCACGCGCGTCAATATCGTGCACACGGATTCCGACGGCAAGCGCAGCAGCGTGGTGATTGACACGACCAAGCTCGCTCAACCCGGCAGCGCCGACCTCGGACCAAAGCTGCTCCCCGGCGACACGGTGCTGGTGCCGCGCGGCGACCATTTTGTGTTCAGTGGCGAATTCAATCGCGTGGGCATGATTCCAGTGGGGGATCTGCACATGGAACCCGGCGAAAAGATGCTGCTCTCGCGCGTCATCGCAGGCTTGGGCGGGTTGAAAAAAGAAGCCGATGCTAAAAAGCTGAAGATCTTCAGACTGAAGCCCGATGGCACGCGCGATGTCATCACGCCGTTCGAGAATGGCGTCGGCAAGGAAGATCCGCTCTTAAAGAATGGCGATATCGTTGAGGTTACCGCAAAGCCTCAGACCAAAGAAAGCACGCTTGCGTCGAGCGTTTCGATAATTGGCAAGGGGATTAAGACGCCGGGGACTTATCCGATTGGCGAGAATGGCTTGAAGCTCAGCAAACTCGTGATGCTGGCCGGCGGACTCAGTGAATTTGCGAACGGGAAAAAAGTTACGATCAACCGTCCCGGCAGCGGCATCATCAAAATCGTCGATGTCGATGCGATTCTCAAAGGCAATTGGGACGAGGACATTGAATTAAAGGATGGCGATATCGTGAATGTGAAAGAGCGGGCGTTCTAACGAAAAGTGCTGATTGCCGTTCTCCCCTCGCCCCTGTTCTCCCCTCGCCCCTTGGGGGAGAGGGGCCTGGCGTGAGGGGTGGGGCGCCCACTCACCACTGGCTTAAAAGATTTAATCCGACCAGAATATCGTAGAGCGCATGGCTGGCCGCGGCGACTCCGAAGGATCGGTTGAAATAGATTGCGGAAAAATACAGCCCCGCGAAAAAGCGCTGGATGAACGCGTTCCATTCAAAGCGCTCCCCGCCGCCCATGTGGTGGAACGCCGAAAAAATAATCGCTCCCAATGCCACCGACCACGCTGCCGCATACGCGTGTTCCATGTGCAGCAGGCGCGTGAGGACCAGCATTAAAAGTCCCAGCAGCATCACGCGGAATACGAGTTCCTCGAAGACGCCCGCGCCGCAGAAGAGCACGAAATCGCGCAGACCCACGGTGCCTGTAACGGCGTGTTTCGCGCACGGCACCAGCCGCGCGGCTGGCACGGCCTGCGGCGACTGCATCGCCGTTCGTCCTCGTCCGCCGCGCGGTTCGTCGGTGACGTGTTGCACGAAAAATTGGAGCATCAGAAACAGCAGCACCGCAAAGAACAGGCTTTCCAGAAACATCGTGGCGAGAATTGGCGCGCGAATCTTCCACGAACCCTTGCGGCGAACCTGCCACACGATGAACGCGGCGGCAATGAACAGCACCGAAACGAAGCTTCCGGAGACGCCGAGATTTTTGATGATCGGCGCGCCCAGTCGCATGACGATGGCGTCGCCGCCGTTGATCACGTCCGCCGGCATCAGCACCAGCCCGATTTCATAGGCAAGCAGAAAAGGGAGCACCAGCGCCGCGGAATAAATCGGCAGGCGGCTTTCCTTCCAATACGCCGGGCCGGAAGGCAGGCCGGCGGAAGATTTCGCTGCGGAATTCAGACGATTTCCTCGAATTCGTCGCCAAACAATTTGTGCTTGTCGCCGCTTTTTTCAGCCGCCGTCCGTTGGACGGGCGTCGGCGTCGGTGGCGTACGCACGGCTTCCACGCTGCGGTCCACTGCGGTCAAGCGCGGGCCTTTTGACGTGTCGATCACCGTCGGTTCGTTATCCAGTGCCGCGAGCACCGCGTCCACGCCGGGGCGCGTCGAATGCCCGTGCGGCACGGGCGGCTTTGACAGGCAATCTTTGCAGGCCATCTTGTTATTCAAGCTGCAGGCCTTGCCTGAGGAGCGGTCCATTTCCGGAATTTTCGCACCGCAATAACTGCAAAAGGCCGGCTCGTTTTTGAGCGGCTGCGAACCGCTGGGCAGCGGCGGTTCTGGCGGCAGCGGCAGATTCATTTCGTACAGCGCCGCCAGCAGCGGATCCGGATCGACGTTTAATTCCAGTTCGCTCTCATTCGCCGTTGCCGTCGAAGCGGAATCCACTGCCTTCATCTGCGACTGGGTCGGCGGCGGGCCGACAGCTTTGTTCAACGGCGAACTGTCGTCGTTGATTCTGACAATCGGCATGTTGTCGTCGCTGGAAACGGCAAGGATTTTCTCGCCCGGCTCGGAGAGATACAGTTCGATCTCTGTGTCTCCGAGAACAATGCGGTCGAATTCGATCAGTTCCAGCGGCTTGTCGGCGTCCAGGCGGTTTCCGTTTACGTAGGTGCCATTGGTGCTGCCCATGTCGGTGATGACGCAGCCGTTGAGCGTGGCGAGAATCTGGCAGTGGCGGCGCGAGAGCTTGGGATCGTTCAGCGGAAGATCGACATCGCGATTGCGGCCCAGCACAATGGCCTTGCCCTCGGGCAGGCTCATGTTTTTTCCGGCATACATGCCGCTTCTGAAAATCAGCTTGGCCACAGTGACAACACGCTCCGACGGTAACCCCTCGCGCCACCGCGCTAAGTTATCCGTGGCTAGCCGCATTTCAAGAAGATTCAATTCGCGCATAAACTTAGCACCGTGAACAAGTGCATAGCTGAAGCATGTGCAGGAGTGCTCAACTTCCAACAAGCTGCTTGATCTGATGAATTTGCTGCCGAATCGGCTCGTCGCGCTTGGCCATGCCGGTGACTTTGCGAATGCCATGCAGCACGGTGGAGTGATCGCGATTCCCGTAGAAGCGTCCAATTTCTGCCACCGTGTGCGGCGTGACATGGCGCGAAACGTACATGCCAATGTGCCGGGCGTGTGCCACGCTGGCGTCGCGTTTGCCGCTGCGAATGTCGTCGGCTTTGACACCAAACGTTTTCGCACAGGCTTCCAGCACGTCGCTGAGCGTGGGCGGGCCGCTGCGCACGATGCCCAGATCGCGCAGCGCGCCCAGCGCCAACTCGCTCGAAGTACAGACCCCGTTGGCGCGCGACACCGCGACCATTTTGCAGAGCGCTCCTTCAAGTTCGCCGACGCTTTTTTCGATATGCAACGCAAGAATCCGCGCGGCGCCGTCGTCCAGCGCCCAACTGCGGCGCTTCGCCAGCGCGTGCAACAATTTCACGCGCAATTCGAATTCGGGGAACTCGAGCTTGATCGAAAGCCCCGAGCGCAGCACTTCGGCCAACTTCGGCTCGATGCGCGCCAGTTCTGACGGCGCGACGATCGCGCTGAAGACGACTTGCTTGCCGGCGTTGCGCAGATATTGGACCGTGTGCAGCAGTTCTTCCTGAATCTTGACAGTCCGTGAGAGGAATTCGATGTCGTCGATGAGCAGCGCATCGCAGGCGCGGAAGCGCGCGCGGAAGGCATCCAGCGTGCGCGCTTGCAGCGCCGCGATGTAGCCGTTCGCAAACGCTTCGCAGGAGGTGAAAATCACCTTCGCGGCGGGATTGCGTTCTTTGATCCCCTGCGCGATGCCCTGCAGCAAATGCGTCTTGCCCAGCCCATTGTCGCCGTGCAAATAAAGCGGACAATACACGCTGCCCGGACTTTCAACCACGGTTTGCGCCGCGGCGCAGGCGATGCGGTTGCACACGCCGCTTTCAAAATTCTCCAGTCGATAGAGCGGCGAGAGCGGCGGTTCGAGGAGCGCGGCCCACATCACTTTCCCATTGTTATTTCCCGGCAGTGTCGCCGTGGCTGCCGCGTGCGGCGTGTGATTCACGTGAGCGTGCGCGGACGGCAGCACAGCGCCAACCGTCGTTGACGATTCATTCGCCGCGCGCGGCTTTGCGCAAAAATGGACATCGAGCAGCGAAGGAAAAGCGGTGCGGATCGCGTTGGCGATTTCGCGTTTAAAAATCTTCTCGAGATTTTCACGGGCGTGGCGCGTGGGCGTCAGCACGGTGGCGTTTCCGTCGTCTTCGATGCGCACGACTAGGCCGGCGCAGTAGGCGTCGAAACTGTCAGGGCTCACGTTCCGGCGCAGATGCTCCAGCACGCTTTCCGTTATCGAATGATCATCGATAATCTTTTTTGACACAATGACGCCCCTCGCACCGGATAGCACACTTTTTTCCGGCGGTTCAATTCACCATGGATCGCTTGTTGAAATGTGAAGCGAGAACCTTAATCCACCGCGTTTAATTTTGTTTTAAAAATCGAATCCGAATTTAGCACGCGCAAAACGAGTTCAAGAACAATTCTCTTCACTGCTTTTTTTTTTTCGTTCAGTGGCCGTAAAATGCCGAAGTGATTCAAGTTGCGCAGCCCATTTTTTTTTCACATTTGCCCTGTTCTTGTGCGAAAATGAACTGTGTTAATTGTGATGAACGCTTTACGTTTTCGTAAAGGCCAACACTCAAATCGGTTATCGGACATCACGCATTTCGCTGAAATTTTTTTCCGAAAACTTTTTCGTCGAAGCGCATCTCAAGTGAAAAATCCATAGGAGAAATCGTGTGCGTCAACGCGCCCAAACTAATTCGATCGACACCCGTTTCGGCAACCGCCGCGAGCGTTTCACTCGTAATTCCGCCCGATGCTTCAAGTGTTGGGCGCATGTGAGGATTTTGTGAATTCTGAAAATGCTTTTCGCACCAGTGCACTGCTTCTTTCAGCGCTTCAACAGGAAAATTGTCAAGTAATATATAGTCCGGTTGGCTATTCAACACGACTTGCTTTAGCCCCTCCAAATCTGTCACTTCCACTTCAATTCTCAGATCCGAAAAACGCGCGCGCGCCGCGCGCACAGCACCCGCCGGATCGCGCACGCCCCACAGCGCCAGATGATTGTCCTTGATCAAAATCTCATCATAAAGGCCCTTGCGATGGTTCTCACCCCCACCGCATTTCACCGCGTATTTTTGCAGATCGCGCCATAGCGGCATGGTTTTGCGCGTGTCCAGCACTTTCGCTTTCGTGTGTGCGATCTTCGCCACGCAGCGGGCCGTGTATGTCGCAATGCCGGATAGATGCGAAAGCAGATTCAGCGCCGTGCGTTCACCGGCCAGAATCGCGCGCGCGTTGCCGCTTACCGTGGCACAGACATCGCCTTTGGCGAGACGGTCGCCGTCCTTGCGCAAAAGCTGCACTGAAATACCCTGCCGCTCGGCTTTTTCGCGCAGCCGCAGCGCATCGTCCCAGCTCAATTTTCCCGCTGCTGCCGCCGCTTGAGCGTCATCCAAATCCCACGCGCGCCCGGCGGCTTCCGTCGAAACAAGCTGCTCGGCCATCTGAAAAATCAGCGGCAGCAGCTTCACGCCGCAGAGCACGCCGCCGCTTTTCGCGAGAAAATCGGCCTGCGCCGACTTCTGCTCGTGAACCAATGCCTGCGAGGTCACGTCGCCGGCGGACATCAAGTCCTCCAGTAGTGCGCCGCGCAAGCGGTCGAAGAGCGGTGGCGGTTCCAGCGCCGTGTTGCCATCCATGCGCGCGATTCTAGCCGTCGCGCGCGCGCTTCAAATTATTATTGTGCTTTTGTGAATTTTTTCATTCGCCGTAAACGCGCGCGCGCAAGCGCTTGCGATTTCGCTCGCAAATTATTAAAAAAAGTTGCGCGTACGTCGATGCGATGCCAATTGTTCTCGCGCAAAGGCGCAAAGTCGAAGAGAAAAAACCATCTCTCACCGTCGCGCTGCATTTTTCGAGAGAAAATACGCGCGCCTACGCCTTCGCCAGCCGCGCAAAACTGCTCCGCAGCGCCGCATAAAGGTCCGTCCATACCGGGTAATAGCGCTCGTACGCCGCTGCATGCGACGGGTTTGGCGTCATTTCGCGGCATGTGTTCACGGCGGCCGCACAGGCTTCTTCGACGCTGGCGTACGCGCCTGTCCCCACGGCGGCGAGCAGTGCCACGCCGTACGCGGCGCCTTCGGCGGCAACCAGCGAGCACGTATTCTGCCCAAACATGTCGGCGAGCGTCTGGCTCCAGAACGGATTCTTCGATCCGCCGCCTGTCACGCGCGCTTCCGAAACCGGTATGTTCATGCCGCGGAAAATCTCGACGCATTCGCGCAGGCTGTAGCAGACGCCTTCGATCACCGCGCGCGCCAGATGGCCCTTCGTGGTTCGCGGCGTGATGCCGATGAAACAGCCAGTCGCGAATGGATCGGCGTGCGGCGTGCGCTCACCGGTCAAGTACGGCAGGAAACACAATCCTTCGCAGCCGGCTTGCACCGTCTGCACTTCCAGCACCAGAATGTCATACGCGTCGCCTTCGGTGAGTTTCGCGACCGCTGCCTCCGGATGGCCCAGCGTGTTCTTGAACCATTGCAGCGAGCCGCCCGCGCTCAGCGTCACGCCCATGTTGTGCCATTTGCCGGGAACGGCGTGACAGAACGTGTGCGCGCGGCCAAGCGGATCGGTCTTAGGTTCATCGGCGTGCACGAAAACCACGCCGCTGGTTCCTATCGAAATGTTGGCCACGCCGCTCTTTACGATTCCGGCGCCCACCGCGCCCGCGGCGCAATCGCCCGCGCCGCCGACAATGGGCGTGCCGGCTTTGAGCGCTCCGCCTAGCGCTTCCGACGACGCCGCGCTAACTTGGGCGCTCGGCACCGTGCTTTCGAAGCATTCCGGCAGCAGCGCCGCATCGATCTCCAATTTCGAAAGCAGTTCCATCGACCACTGCCGCTTGTTGACATCCAGCAGCAACGTGCCGGATGCGTCTGAAACTTCAGTGGCGAATTCGCCGCTGAGTTTGAAGCGAATGTAATCTTTCGGCAGCAGCGCTTTAACGGCGTGCGCGTAAAGTTCCGGTTCGTTGTTGCGCACCCACAGAATTTTCGGCGCGGTGAAACCGGTGAGCGCGGGATTGCTCACGAGGTCCAGCAATTTCGCGCGCCCGCCTGCGCGCTCGGTGATTTGAACGCATTCGTCAGCCGTGCGCTGATCGTTCCACAAAATCGCCGGCCGCAACACATCGTGTTTCTTGTCCAGCAGCACCAGGCCGTGCATCTGCCCGGACAATCCGACTCCTTTAATGTCATCAGGCTTCACGTTCGCCGCAGCGACGGCCGCGGGCACCGCCGTCTTCACGGCTTCCCACCATTCCAGCGGCGACTGTTCGCTCCATAAAGGATGCGGCGCCTGGCACGTGTGCGCCGCCGTGCCAGTGCCTTGCAATTTGCCCGCCTCGTCGATGACGATAGCGCGCGTGCCGGATGTGCCGATGTCGATGCCCACATAATACGCCATGATGATGAGTGCTCCGCTGGTGCACGCAGTTGTCATTCGGCGCGCGGGATTTGTCAACGCGGAAATTCTATCCTGCCGGCCAGAATCTCGCCGGCGGTACATTTATTCGCGCCGCAGCGCCACAATCGGATCGAGCCGGCTGGCGCGCCATGCTGGATAGAAGCCGAAAAAGATACCGACGAACATGGAAAACACCAAGGCCACGGCGACCGAGACTAAACTAAAGACCATCGGCCAATCGCTCTTTGTGATGAGACTCAGGATTTTCACCGCCAGCGCGGAGACGCCCAGGCCCATCCCCGCGCCGATGGCACCACCTACGGCGCTCAGGACCATCGCTTCGATGAGAAACTGGATTAGAATGTTGGCGTCGCTGGCGCCCAGCGCCATACGCAGGCCAATCTCTCGCGTGCGTTCGGTGACCGAAACGAGCATGATGTTCATGATGCCGATCCCGCCGACCAGCAGAGAAATGCAAGCGATGGCGCCCAGCAGCATGGTCGCGCCGACGAGCACGCCATCCACCATGCGCAGCATTTCGCCTTGATCCTCCATGTGAATAGGATCCTTTCGCCCCGGCAGGATTTTCTGCGATTCGCGCACAGCGCCGCGAATTTCGCTCTTTGCCTTTTCGATGCCGTCGCGTGTGCGCGCCGAGCAAAAAATCATGTGGATGTTGCGCCCCTGCCCCATGCAATCGGCCAGCGTCTGATAGGGCATCAGCAGTATGTCGTCGAAATTCTGGCCGAAGACGGAGCCTTTCGATTCAAGCACGCCGATCACGGTGAACGGCGTTTTGTCGATGCGGATGCGTTCGCCGACGGGATCGCGGCCGGGAAAAAGTTCGCTTGCGACAAACGAACCGATCAGCGCCACGCGCACGCGCTCTTGCGCGTCGGTGCCGCTGAACGAGGCGCCGGAGGCGACCTTCCACTGGCGGATTCTCAGGTACGACGGGAAGCAGCCTTCGATGCGCGTCATGTGCGAACGCGGGCCTTCCGACACATTGGATTGAAACATCAGCACAGGCGAAGTGTCTTCCACCGACGGACAATTTTCCTCAATCGCATCGACATCCTTGAGGCTGAGCGGGTGAAATTGGAATTTTCCCTGTTCGTTTTCATCAACGTTGTAATTGGGCCGGATAAAAATGAGATTCTGGCCGAACGATGCGACCGCGTTGCTCATGTACGCGCGCCCGCTTTCGCCGATGTTCCACAACGCAATGACGCAGGTGACGCCAATAATGTTTCCAAGCATAGTCAGCGCCGCGCGGAGTTTGTTCGCGGCGAGCGCCTGGAAGGCCATGACGATGGGCGAGAGCATTGTTGAATTCCTACGGATTCATTTCCCATTGTTCATTTTTCATTAATCATTTTCCATTTTAACGATTGCGTGTCGCGGGAAATAGACTCAATGAAAAAAGGAAAATGATAAATGGACAATGGAAAATAATTCGGTTCACATCTCGGTTCCTCGCGCCGCTTCTTCGACCTTCCATTCTTCAAGCGCGGCCAGCGCATCTACCGGCTTTTCGTGCGTCGATTCCTTGACGACCATCCCGTCGCGCATCATCAGCGCGCGGCCGGCGCACGCGGCCACGTCGTGTTCGTGCGTGACCATTAAGATGGTGAGGCCTTCGCTATTGAGTTGCTGAAGCAGCGCCAGAATCTCGTAGCCGGTGCGTGTGTCCAAATTGCCGGTCGGTTCGTCGGCCAAAAGCAGGGAAGGGCGGTTGACCAGCGCGCGGGCGATCGCGACGCGCTGCTGCTGCCCGCCGGAAAGCTCCGTGGGTTTGCGTTCGAGCTTGTCCTTCAAGCCCACGCGCACCAGCGCTTCTTCCGCACGCTCGCGGCGTTCCCGCCAGCGCACGCCGCCGTATTGCAGCGGCAATTCGCAATTCGCGCGCGTGCTCACGCGCGGCAGAAGCTGGAAGCTTTGAAAAACGAAACCCAGCGTGCGCGAGCGGATGCGCGCCAGTTCGCGCCGCGATTTTCGCGACACGTCATCGCCGTTAAGCAGGTACGCGCCGCCGCTGGGGCGGTCCAGGCAGCCGAGAATGTTCATCAGCGTGGATTTGCCCGATCCGGAATGTCCCATGACAGCGATAAAATCGCGGCGTTGAATTGCGAAGCTGACCCCGCGCAGCGCGTAAACGGGGTTGGTCGTCTTCGCGCCATACGTTTTGACGAGGCGGCGGACTTCGACGACGGGGGAGGTGAATGGGGTTGCCGCGGGCATAATTTGTGCCACACCTTCCCTTCACCGCGCGAGAGCGCAAACGGCCGCGCTCTCGTCGGCCCTCTCCCGGAGGGAGGGGGCAACTGCACTTTCCGTCCGCGCGAATTTCGGGTAAGAATACGCCATTCATTGGCGCATTCAATTGAAACGGCGAATGGGTCTCATGGTTACAATTGCCCCGAACGATATGGCTTTTGCGCACGCGGCGGACACGCCGACTTCGGCGCCGCTGCTGCAGGTTCAGAATCTCACCAAGCATTTTCCGATCAAGCGCGGACTGCTCAACCGCACCGTCGGGCACGTGCAAGCGGTGACCAACGTCTCGTTCAACGTGCGGCGCGGCGAAACGCTGGGGTTGGTCGGCGAATCCGGCTGCGGCAAAACCACCATCGGGCGCAGCATTTTGCGGCTGATCGAACCGACGGCGGGGCGCGTGATTTACGACGGCGAGGAGATTCAGGATTTGCCGCAATCGGCGCTGCGTCCGTACCGCAAGCGCATGCAGATCATTTTTCAGGACCCGTATTCAAGCTTGAACCCGCGCATGACCGTCGAGCAGATCATCGCCGAGGGATTGATCGTACACGAGCCGGAATTGAGCGCGCTGGACCGGCGCGAAAAAGTCTACGGGCTGCTCAAAAGCGTGGGCCTTGCGCCGCAGGCGATCGAACGCTACCCGCACGAATTTTCCGGCGGTCAGCGACAGCGCATCGGCATCGCGCGCGCGCTGGCGGTCAATCCGGAATTCATCGTTTGCGACGAAGCGGTCAGCGCGCTGGACGTTTCGGTGCAGGCGCAGATTATTAATCTGCTGATGGATTTGCAGAAAGAGCGCAACATCAGCTACCTGTTCATCGCGCACGATCTTTCGGTCGTCGAACACATCAGCCAGCGCGTGGCGGTGATGTATCTGGGCAACATCGTCGAGACGGCGGACACGCGCGAGTTGTTCGCGAATGCGAAACATCCGTACACGCGTTTTCTGCTCGACAGCGTGCCCAAACGCACGCCGGATGATGCGCACAACCGCGCGAAATTGCAGGGCGAACCGCCGAGCCCGATCAATCCGCCGCCCGGCTGTCCGTTCGCGCCGCGCTGCCCGCTGGTGATGCCGGCCTGCAACGACGCGCTGCCGCCGCAGGATCCGATGGGCGCGCCGGGGCATTTGGTGCGCTGTCCGGTGGTACGAGACAAAGAAAAGGCGATGGCGAAGTGATGGAGGGGCGGCACTCTTGCCGCCCATTTTTTCAAGCGCAAGATTCAGGGCGGCAAGAGTGCTGCCCCTCCGATCACGTGGGCGTTTACGCCGCCTCTTCATCGCGCGGCGTTTTCGCAAAAAATATTTCGTTGACCGCGTACAGAATAACGCCAGTCGTGATGCAGATGTCGGCGACGTTAAAGACGGCCCAGTGTCCGATCAGCGGCAGTTGCGGCATGAAGTCGATGAAATCGCGAACGTAGTGAAAAATGACCCGGTCGATCAAATTTCCCGTCGCGCCGATCAGCAGCAGCGCAATCGACACCAGCGCCACTCGGTTCGCGCGCAAACGAACGCGCGCGTAAAGCCAAATTAAGAATATGATCGCGAGGCTGGTCACGACCAGAATCACGCTGGGGTAACTCGCGAGCATGCTGAAGGCCACGCCGTGATTTTCGGCGTGGACCAGTTGCAATACGTCCGGAATCAGCGAATACGATTCGTTCGGCGAGAGTTTGTCGAAGGCGAGTTTTTTGGTCAGCAGGTCGAGCGCGAGGCCTAAAGCGACGACGATGGCGAATGGAATGGGCTTGCGCATGGATGAATAACAAACCGAAGCGTTTGCGGTGAACCTTTCCCCTCACCCCGCGAGCGGGTACGCTCGTCGGCCCTCTCCCGGAGGGAGAGGGGAACTACGCGCGCTCCTTGTCGTCGCCGATGAGCGCCTCTTCGCCGTCGTCGTCGATTTCGAATTCGCGCCCCGCTTTGCGCCGGCGAATGCCACGCTCCTCGAGTTCCTGGCATTTGATGCAGAGCGTGGCCCACGGCAAATAGTCGAGGCGCTCGGCGTTGATCTCCTTGCCGCATTCGTCGCACTGGCCATACGTCTTGTCGCGGATGCGCTGCAGCGCGACATCGACTTTGCGCAGGATTTCTTCTTCGCTTTCCATGCTGATGAAGGCGAAATCCTGTTCATAGGCGTCGGCGGCGTTGTCGGCGCTGTTGAGCGGCGACTTGGAATTCTCGGTGGCCTCGGTCGATTCGGCGGCGTCCTGCGCAAGCCGTTCGACCTGGCGGACGAGATTGGCGCGCTTTTCGAGCAGGACATCGCGGGACCGGTTCAACTGTTCTTTGGTAAAAGGCATTGGCGTTTCGCTTCCACATTCAAAAAAGAAAACTGCTGCTCACATTGCAGTGCGTTAAGAAAAATCGTTGCTGCGAGGCAACCGATTTATCGCGGCTTTTCGAAGATTCAACATTTTTCCGGCGCTTTGCATTAAATAGTTGCGTTGCGTACAAAAACGATTACTCCGAAAAAGTCACGCTGTTCGTCCGAAAAAAAATTAATGCGCCGCGACCGCGCGCACAGTAGTAGAGTGTCGGCACCGCGGCGAGCCTTCAAGAAAAAAATCTCGCTGAGCATTAGTTTTTCACACTGACGGGGGCGTGGAGAATACGTGTTGAAGGAATTTCGAAACTACGACTTGCCCACGCGAAATGGTCGCCCTCGCTACCGCTAAAGCCTCAAATTTCAAGAGGGTATCCTCACTTGCCGCATGAAATCTTTGAATTAAGAAAGATTCGAGACATCAGCAATGCAAAGAAATACAAAAAAACGGCGAGCTTCGGCTCGCCGTTTTTGGTCTTAATCCAGATTGGCGTTTGCTTTCTCGGCGCCTCTGCCTGAGGCGTTTTTTACTCCGAGTTCTTCCGAATGCCCCAATCCTTCGGTTGCGTGCCGATTTGCACGCGCAGTGTCCGCGCTTCGCCTTTGCTGGTGAGCGCTTCGATGCCTACTTCGGTGCCTGGCTTCATCTCGGCAACCATCGCGGGGATGTCGTTTGAATTGCGCACGGGCTTGCCGTCGATCTTCAGCAGGATATCGCCAGGGATAATGCCGGCGCCCTTCGCGGGGCTGCGGAAATACACGCCATCCACCATCGCTCCGTAATCCAGCTTGATGCGCGAATAATCGTCTGGCGTCAGTTCGCGCAGATTTACGCCGAGCCAGCCGCGAACGACGGCGCCGTTGCGCACGAGTTGGTCGGCGATTTTGCGCGCTTGGTTGATCGGGATTGCGAAGCCGATGCCCTGATATCCGCCCGTCTTGGAATAAATTGCTGAATTCATGCCGATGACCTGGCCGTCGAGGTTCACCAGCGGGCCGCCGGAATTGCCCATGTTGATCGCCGCGTCGGTTTGCAGGAAGTCTTCGTAATTCGCGAGGCCAAAACCCCTGCGGCCTTTCGCTGAAATGATGCCGGCGGTCACGGTCTGTTCCAGCAAGCCGAACGGATTGCCCACGGCCAGCACCCAGTCGCCGACTTCGCAGCCGTCGTCGGAATTGCCCAGTTCCGCCGCCGTCAGATTGTTCGCGGCAATCTTTAACACGGCAACATCGGTTTGAGAATCGGTGCCGATGACTTTTGCTTCGACTTCGCGTTTATCCGCGAGGCGCACGATAAAGCCATCGCCGCCTTCGACGACGTGATTGTTGGTGAGAATGAATCCATTTTTCGCGTCGAAAATAAACCCGGAACCGACGCCCTTGGGCACCATGCCCTCCTTAATTTGAGGCTGGATATAAAAGGGCAGGCCGTCTTGATCAAACGCAAAGCGGTTTCCGCCGACTTGCATGCGCACCTTCTGCACCGTGGTGATGTTTACGACCGCCGGCGCGATGACTTTCGCCGCGTAGCGGAATGTCTCCGAATGCTGCGAGGCGGCCTTGCGCCCTTCGCGGCCGTCGGCAAAGGCGGGGGAATTCCAATGGTCGATTCCTTTGGCTAAAAACACGCCGACCGCAACGCCCAAGATAATTCCCAATGTAATCGGCCAACTTTGTTTCAACGCGCGCATACGAATTTCTCCTCAAAACGCAGGCTGTTTTTCGACTCATTTTCTGTCATTATGACGTGTCATCGTGGCAGATTCTTCAATGTAACGAAGTATCGTCACGAACGACAAGGGATATTAACGCAAAGAGCTTGCCAGCGTCATCGCGGATTGTCAGGTTTCTGCATACGCCGCAATCGGATGACGATTTCGTTTGCGTAGTTTAAGATTCGCCCTAGCGCCACGAAAACCGCCGCGACTACACAACTTCTGACGATCGATCCGATATAGTCGTGCGAGTCGCCAACGAACCCCAACAGTGATCCCAAGAGGAAGCACGCCGCGATCATAAAGAGCACTATCGACCAACTCGGCATGACGATCGGCTCCGGCTCACTCTCAATTGATTTTGCGCTGACCACGTCTGCCATGAGGAATTCCTCCTTGAAAAAATCGAAAAAAAACCGTAGCGTGCAATGAAATGGGCGGATCGCACGTCTCATTTGACACAGCTTCAACCCACCGGAGATACTCCCGTGTCCAGAGCCGCCGTAGACCCCGAAGAATTGCGCCGCTTCGCGTTCGACCTCAAGCGTTTCAATACGGAAATGCAATCCCAGATCGTCTCCATTCAGCGCCGTTTCGTCAAGCTCGGCGAAACCTGGCAGGATCAGGAGCATCAGAAATTCGCTGATGATTTCGAAAAAATCATCGCCGCGATGGCCAAATTCGTGGATGCGACCGATAAGCATATTCCGTTTTTGCTGCGAAAGGCGCAGAAGATTCAAGAATACCTTGATTAGTCGAAAGTCGAAAGTCGAGGGTCGAAAAAGTCAAAAGTCGGCCGGCCGCAATCGTTTCGACTGTTTCGACTTCTTCGACTTTCGACTGTGAGGTGCACATGCCATTAAACAGAGCAGACATCGATTCGCCCGAAGTCATCAAGGACTTTCGTTTTCGTTTGATCAAATTCGACGAGACGGCGCGGCAGGCCATTGCCGGCATCACCGGCGATATTTACCGCGTTTCGGCGTGGCTTTCGCACGATCAGGCGAAATATTGGCAGATGGAATTGCGCAAGCGCGAGGAAGAATTCCAGCTTGCCAAACTCGCCTTCAAAAACGCCAAGGATCCCATGAGCGCTTACCGCAAAGACAGCGCCGTGGACGAACGCAAGGAAATGCGCCTCTGCGAAATGCGCCGCGACGACGCCGAACGCAAGCTCAAAGCCGTCAAGCGTTGGTGCATGATGATCGACCGCGAAAGCCAGGAAATGGTAGGGCCGGTCAATGTCTTCGCAGGCTCGCTGGACGCCAATACGCCAAAGGCCATCGCCAAGCTTGATATGCTTATCACGAAACTGGAAGAATATCTGCGGCTCGCCGCGCCGGATGTGCCATCGTCGGGAGTATAAATAATTTGTGGATGCAGGCCACGTCCGCGTTGAAACTCGAGACGCGCCGGAAACCGCAGCAGCTTTCGCTTCGTCCTACTCGACAAATAATTACTTTACGCTAAACTGTGCCCCACGCTATTTTAAGGTTATCAAAGGAGAGCTCCGGCGCCAGATGGGATTTATTGCGCGAATTTTCGGCATACTTGGCCGCATGGCGATCATGTGGGCCGACGAACTCGGCCAAATGGGGCGGCTGGTCCAGCGCACGCTCTTTTCACTGCCGCGCATGCGGCCTGAACCGACTGCGGTGCAGATGTTGCGCTTTGGCATTCGGGCGGTGCCGATTATCTCAATGGTCAATCTGTTCGTGGGCATGATCGTCGCGGTCTCGATGTCTTCGACGCTCGAAAATTTCAACGCGATCAACCGCACCGCTGAAATCTGCGCGGTCGCGGTGACGCGCGAATTGGGGCCGCTAATGACGGGGCTGACCATGTCGGGATTCGCCGGCGCGGCTATCGCCGCTGAAATCGCGTCGATGAACGTCAACGAAGAAATCCTCGCGCTCGAAGCCGGCGCGCTCTCGCCGATTCGCTTCCTGGTGCTGCCGCGCGTGATCGGCGTGATGACCATGATGATGTGCCTGACGCTGGTCGCCGATGTGATGGGCATGTTCGGCGGATTTATCGTCGGCACGAATCTGCTGAACATTTCGCCGCTGCAATACATCGATATCAACAACAAAGCCGTGGAATGGCCGGACATTCCGAAGGGGCTGATCAAAGCCGCGGCGTACGGCATGATTATCACTATCGTCGCCTGCCGCCAGGGATTGAGCGCGCACGGCGGCGCGCTGGGCGTGGGCCGCGCCACGACAACTGCGGTGGTGCGCTCGATTGTCTGCATCATCGCCGCGGCATTGTGTTTTTCGATTCTGTTTCATTGGGCCATGACGGGAAAATAATAGTAGGACGGGCTGCCAGCCCGTCTATTTTCAAACCACAAAGGAGCGTACACATGTTGATCGTCGCACATGCCAATCATCCGGAGCTGTTCATTGCGGGCCTTGTCGTCGGAGCCGTACTGGCGCTGGCGCACGTCGCCTGGAACCGCGCACGAAAGTAGCCCGTGGTGCAGGCGCCCCCGCCTGCACGAATGGAATTTAAGAGTCGTGCAGGCGGGACGCCTGCACCACGAAGCATTTGGAGCACGAATGCCCGCCGCATTGGATTCGCCCACAAACGGCCACGACGCCCAGCCGGTGATTGAAGTCACCGACGTGGTCAAGACGTTCAACGGCCGAAACGTCCTCGACGGCGTCAGCCTGACGGTGCGCCGCGGCGAAACGCTGGTGATTATGGGCGCGTCCGGCTGCGGGAAAAGCACGCTGCTGCGCTGCCTGATCGGCGCGCACTCGCCGGACAAAGGCACGATCAAACTCTTCGGAAAAGACATGGGGAAAATGCGCACGCGCGAACTCGATGGCGTGCGCAAGCGCTTCGGAATCTTGTTCCAATCCGGCGCGCTATTCAGTTCCATGACCGTTGGCGAGAACGTCGCGCTGCCGTTGAAAGAGCACGCGCGCTTGAGCGCAGACATGGTCGATCTGATGGTGAAAGTCAAACTGGAACTGGTCGGGTTGCGCGAAGCCGAAGACCGCCTGCCCTCTGAGATTTCAGGCGGCATGGCCAAACGTGCGGGACTGGCGCGGGCCATTGCGCTCGACCCGGAATTACTGTTCTACGACGAACCGACATCCGGCCTCGACCCGATCATGACACAGATCATCGACAGCCTGATCGTCGATCTGGCGCGGACGATGAACGTGACGTCGGTTGTCGTGACGCACGATCTCAAAAGCGCATTCCGCGTCGCCGACCGCATGGTCGTGTTGAATAATGGCCGCATCGTCCAGCAAGGCCAGCCGCACGAAGTCCGCGCCAGTTCCGATCCGTTCGTGAAGCGCTTCATTCACGGGCCGGTGGAATCGAAGACTGTCGTGTTGCAGAAAACACCGTCCGACCGCGCGCAGGCGGACCGCCCGCCGCGCGGCTCTGACTTTTTTCCAAATCCCGGCGCGACGCTGGTGTCGTCATCGCCGCGATTACGAGCGGTCGAGCAGAAACCGGCGGAACAGAAGGATTCGAGCGCAAAACCGCCGCCGATGCCGAACGCGCCCAGCGTGGCCGATTTTCCCATTCGCGAAGCGGCGCCGCGAGTTGCTGACGTGTCCGCGCGCGAGCAGGCTCCGGCGGCGGTTCCCGCCGCCGCGCCTGCGCCGCATCTTGCGCCGGGACTCTACATTCCCAAGCGGCGCCCCACTGAGATTCGTGCAAGCGAGCCGCCCGCACCACAATTTTCGCCGGTGCCTGCAGTACTCCCGCCGCCCGTGGCGCCGCCGCCGCCGAGTGTGCCGGCTGTGGCCGCTGAAAAGACGAATGCCGATCCGGCCGCGACGGTGTTGATGCCGCCGCCGACGTTTTCATCGCCATCCAGTTCGGTCGTCGACTTGATTCCCGTCAATCCCGTGCCGCCTATCGAACAAAAGCCCGCGGCGCCGCCCAAAAACGCCGGGCAGGGAGGAGTGGCCTAGTGGCGAGGCGCAGATACAAACGGCGCGGCGCGAACGCCATTTTGGTGGCCGGCCTTTTCGCGACTTTTTGCGCGGCGCTCTTTACGGGTATGTTTTTCCTCTATGGAAAATTGGGCCGCACGTGGCGCGGCGTGGCGGAAATGCGCGTGCTTTTCGCGCAAGTCAAATCGCTGCGCGCCGGCGCGCCGATTCGCTACGACGGCATGGAATTGGGGCGCGTCAAAGACGTGCGAGTCGTGCACGCCGACGCAGCATTGCTCAAAGATCTGCCGCCCTTTAAAAAGCACGATCTGCTGAACCTGCCGCTGAGCGAACCCGAGCGCGAAAAACTTAACCGCGTGCCCGACGAGGAAGTCGATGCTTCCGCGCGCAAGACTATCGACGGCCGCGTGATGGTGCTCGCCACGCTGGACGTTCTGCTTGAGCAGGACGAAAGGCGATTCCGCGACGACGACACGTATTTCGTGGCCGCCAGTTCGCTCGGCGACAGTTCCGTCGAAATGGTGACCGGCAGCGGCAAGCCGATTGTGCCGCAGCCGGGCATGATCGTGCTGGGCGTCAACGCCGATTTGATTTCGGACATCGGCAAGAACATGGCGCAGATTCAGGACGCGATGGAATCGATTGCCGACATCATCGGCGGCGAAGCCAACAAGGGCATGGTTCAGACGCAAATTCGCAACTTCGAAGGCTTCACCGGAACCGTCGATGCGCAGGTCGCTTCGATTGAGAAAAAAGTGCCGGAGGTGTGGGACGGCATCGACACGCGCGCAAAGCAGTCTGAAGAGAACATGAACGACATCGTGAACAAAATTCTCGCGCTGCGCCCGGACATCGACAAAGCCATGTCCCGGACTAACGACGCGATTTTGTCGATGCGCAAGAGCCTCAGCGCGTCCGCCGATTCCGGCGTCGAGAACCTGCGCAATTATCGAAAAGAAGCGAAGGAGCAGATCGAGCTTTGGCACAAAACGTCGCAGGAGTATCGCGCGAACACGCCGGAGCAATTGAAGGAACTGCGCAAGGCGGCTGAAGGCGCGCTTTCCGCCGCCGATAAAATCGACGCGATGCTTGCGCGCGTGGAGTCGCAGATGGACATCGGCGATCAGGGCGCGCGCGCCGCGTTGAATCAGCAGACCGACGCGGCAATGGGCTTTCAGGAAGTGGCGTGGCAATTTAGAAAATCCCCGGTGTATTTTTCGACAAAATACCCGCTCGCGCAACTGGGGCAGCGCCACCTGGCGTGGCGTTACGACATGGCGCGCTCGCAGTACATCGAACTGCGCCGCGAATTGGCGGCGCTGCAAGCGGGCATAAGCGTCGCCGATCCGGCCGACCGCGAACGCGCGCGGCACATCGAACAACTGCTGGCCGAATCCGACGATTTCTTCAGCGTCAACCGCAATAATTTCCAGCCGCTTACCGACGTGGGCGGCTCTGGCGAACCCCTTCAACGAGGAGCCAAGCCATGAGCAACGGCGCGTTGAACGGCTTTTCGTGGAAGGAGATCGTGCTTGGCCTCGCGGGCATTCTGGGTCTGGGCGCGGCGGGTTATTTCGGCGTGAAATACCTCAATGTCGCGCGACTCTGGAAGCGCCGTCAGGAAATTCTGGTTGTCTTTGAAAACGTCGGATCGCTGACGCGCAACGCGCCGGTGCGCTACAATGGCATTGAAATCGGGCGCGTCAAAAGTTTGCAGCCAGTGCACCTGGACGAAAAAATCATCGGCGAGCGCTTCCGCACGCTCACGCGCCGCGACATCAACAATCTGCCCATCCGCACTGACGCGCTCAAGCGCGAATTGCTGGAACTGGCGTCCGATGAATTCGACAAACAATGCCGCCAGAAATTGGTGGGCACGAGCATGATCGAATTGAGTCTGGAAGTCCTCAACGACAACGACCCCATCCGCTATCGTCTCGACGACGAAATCCGCATCGACGCGACGGTCTTCGGCGATTCGTCCGTAGAAATCATCTCGGGCAGCGGACCGATCAACGATTCGCCCAATCAATACGTGATCGGGAATTCGGGCGATTTCTTCAGCAACCTCTCGAACAGCATGAGCGAAGTGCGCGACATTCTCGCGGGCGTCAAGGATGTGATCGGCACGGAGGAGCGGAAGAATTTCGCCAAATCGCAGGCGCGCTACACGCCGCTCAACGACCGCATCGCCGCGCTCAACAAAAACGCCAACGAGCGCATGGAGAAGACACTCAAGCGTTACAGCGCGCTGACCGACTGTGCGCGCGAAAAACTGAACAAAACCGGCGACGTGCTGCAATCGTTTCAGCCGGCCGCGGAGGAAGCGACCGATTCGATTCAAAAAGCGCTGAAGGAAATTGAGCGGATGACGACTGAGGCGCGAAATGAAGCCAGTTCCGCGATGGACGAGATCAAGTCCGAGTACGAAACGGCGCAGGAATCCGTGCGCGTGCCGATTCAGCAGGTGCGCGACGGAATCGACGGCATCAAAAGCCCGTTGATCGCTGCGAAAACCGACGTGGAAAAAGCGCCTGCCCGGTTGGATTCCGGATACGACGCCGCGGGCAGCATGCAATTGCAAAGCGTGGACGACATGAATCGGTTCTCTGAATCCGCGAAGAAAAGCTTGCTCAACTTGAAGATCACTGCTTTCGTCGCGAGGGAAAACAAGGACTTGATGATCTCGCGGCGCGACGCCGGCGAGAACTTTGCTCAAACCGCGCTGGACGTGCATCGCCGGCTTGGCGCCATTTCCAGCCGCATGCTCAATGCCGCATCCGACGTGTACGAGGCCGCGCACGACATGGAGGCCGACGTCGCCGCCGATCCCACGATTGCGCGGGCCGAAAACGCGGTGCGCAAATTGAACGCGGCGCGCGCGCCGTTCGATGAAATGCGCGAAGTGCTCGGCGCAGAGATGTACCGCCCGTGGACCGAACGCAAGCGTGCCGCGTGGACCGGCGACGGTTTGCCGCGCGGAAATTAAATGTAGGACGGCTTTGCGAGCCGTCAAAAAGTAGGACGGGCTTTCAAGCCCGCAAAAAAGAGGTAACGATCATGGCTAATTCAGGCTACGCGCATTCCGAAGTCAAAGCCGGATGCTTCATAACGCTCTGCATCGCCTTGTTAGTGGGCATGATGTTCATGTACAGCGATTGGAGCCGCCGTTACAAAGGCAGCCAGGAAATCTCCGTCGCCTTCGCGTCGGTGACGGCGCTGCGCCCCAACGCTCCTGTGCGTTACAACGGCGTCGAAGTCGGGCGCGTCAAGGAAATCCGCATCCTCCATTTAAAGGAGGGCGACCTCAAACGTTTGCCATCGCTTACCGCCGGGGAGCTCGACAAACTGCCGCTCACCGACACAGAACGCAAACAATTGCGCGCAATGCCCGCTGCTGCGTTCTCAAGCGAACTCGAAAAAATCCTGCTCAAGCGAACCATGATCAATCTGATTTTAGAAGTGATTAACGAGCACGACACCAAACGCTTCCGCGAAGACGACGACATTCGCATCAATACTACATTGATGGGCGACACGTCGGTCGAGATCGCTTCCGGCAGCGGCGAACCTCTGGCCGAAAACCGCATGGTGCTGGGACGCTCCGGCGATTTCTTTACGAATCTAGCACGCTCCGTCGAGCAGGTGAAAGAGATTTTGAGTTCGGTCAGCGACGTGGTCGGCAAAGACGAGCGCGAAAGCGTGCGCAAAGCGCTGCGGCGCTTCGACACGATCACCGAGCGCCTCGAAAAGATCGTCACGGTCGTGGACGACCGTCTGCCGAAAACGTGGGACCGTGTGGACAAGCTCGCCGACGGGGCGCAATCCAATTTTACGCGCATAGGTGATGCTGTCGTGGGTGTGGAGCCGGACGTAAAGAAAACGCTGCACGCGGCGACCGATGCCGTGACCGACTTGCGCGACCGCGTTGGCAAACTGGCCGACGAAGCGAAGGACGCCGTGCGCGAAATCAAAAACGACGTGAAGCCGGTGTTCCAGGATTTGACGTACATCACCTCCAAATCGAAGGACGACGTGCCGGCGATGGTGAAAAACGCGCGCGATCTGGCGGCACGTTTTCAGGGCAGCGCCGGCGAACTCGACAAAGTGCTGGCCGCTGGCGAACGCATGATCCAGGAGAGCTATCCGGACGTGCGACGCCTGGTGCTGGCGCTGCGGCTGGGCGCGGAAAATTTCGAGGAAGGCACGAATCTGCTCAAGCGCAAACCGTGGCTGATTTACAATCCGGCGAAGGAAGATCCCACTGTGGTGGCCGCGCAGAAGAATGCGCGCGATCTGGAAATTGCGACGAAGCGCTTCAACGAATTGAGCACCGAACTGCAAGCGGTGCGCCGCAACATGGACCGTACGCCAAAGGAAAAGCTGGACCGGATCGACTACATTGTTCAGGAATTGAACATTCTGGCCGAAACGCTTAAATATGCCGGCGATGCAACGCGCCGCGACGTGCTGACGCCGTTCGAGCGCAAAAAGGGCGGATTGGTGCCGGCAATTGAGGAGATCGATCCGGAACTTCAGAAACTTCAGAAGAAGAGACCGGAGACTGAAAATCCGTAACGCGCCCGTGGTGCAGGCGTCTCGCCTGCATGTTTGTAATCGCGAAGACTTCGCGTTTCGCTTCGCGAAGCGCCGTGCAGGCGGGACGCCTGCACCACAGGGCTATCGATTTTTCTTTAAAAAATTTGAAATTGTCACGTTACTCGCTTGCGCTCGACTGTTGACATTAGAGAGTCTCTTTTCAATCACCTTAAAATGCGGAGGGCGGCGTCAATGCCTGGGAAATATCCGGCTCTTTACCGAATGCTTTTTCCGCTGGCGCCGGTCATGGCGGTGATCGCGCTTACGCTGATCGACGTCGGCGGACCGGTCAGCGGCGCGCCCGATGAAAAATCGGCGAGCCGCCACTGCGCGATGCCGCCGCTGGCGCCGTGCTGCCAGGCGGTTATTCCATCGAGACAAGCTTACGCGCCGAAATACTCGGTGAAGTTCATCAACGTCGGCAGCGGCGGCGTGGATTACGACGCTGGCGGGATGATCGTGGTCGTTTACTGCTCGTTCGCCGACCAATGCGCCGAACAGCCCATCGTCGGCATGGCGGAACTGGGGCTGGTGACGCGACTGCAAACCGACGCCGAAGTGATCGAAGGCGCGCCGGGATTCGGCGTGATCAGCGACATTCATGAATTCAAGGACGCGCGTTTTTCCGTGCAGGCGCGTGTGCCGCTCGAGACGAAAGCGGTGAACATGCTCAACGGCGCCGTGACCGTCCTGCGCGCGCGCGAACGCAGCACGCTGGCCTGGCGCGAGCCGTTCAGCGCGCAAATCGGCAGCAAACGCTCCGTGAACGGTTTTGATCTGACGTTGACCAAATGTGAGATCGCCAACGACACGCTGCTGGCCGAATGGAATTGCAAAGCGCCGGTCGATGCCGCCGGCGATGAGAAGCTCTGGCAGACGCGGCAGCTCAAGGCGACGCTGGTGTGCTCGGATAAGTCAGTGCTCAATCCAGAAGTGGGGAAGGAATCGCCCGCCGCGATTCGCCGCGTATTTCATCTCAGTCACAAATTCCCCACGACGCTGGAACTCAATTTCATCTCCGATTTGAAAATGGAGAATCTGCCGTTCACACTCACAGGCATTTCAATCGACGGAAGCGCGCCGAAGAAGCGTGCGGAGGGCGTGCTGGGCGAGAATTTTTGAGCGTTATTTCTTAATCCAATACGGCTCGCCCGGCTGCGAATTCACATCATATTTGAGCAGCGGCATGTTTTCATCGTGCCACTGCGCGGCGATCAGCTTCCAATCCTTTAACTTCTCGTTCGCGTCCGCTGCCTGCGAATTGGGCGGGTCGTCGAAGGCGTGTCCAACCAATTCGTCCACGAAAACTTTGATCACTTCGCAGCCGCGTGCGTCGGCTTTGTCGAGTTCGCTGAAGAGCAATTCGAGACCAACTTTGTTGCCGATGCGGCCCATGATGTCCGCTGACGTTTGGCGCACGACGGCGTCGCTGCTCTTCGAAAACGCCAGCAGTATTCCTTCAGGCGTGCGCGTGTTCAGCGCCGTGAGCAGCGAAAATTCGAGATACGCGCTGCGCGCGGGGAATTTCAAAATCGCATCGCACGCATCGAACAACACTTCAGGTTTCGCCTTCGTGACGGCCTCCGCCAATTCGTTGGCGGTTGCCGCGGCGGTCGGAAATCTTGTATTGAATTCGCGCATGTAATTTTCGAACGCGGCCGCATCGCCGCCGATGCGCGAGAGGCGCGACACATCCGCGCTCACCGCATTGAGCTTCCACGCGTTGAAGGCGATGGCCTCTGCTTGCGGCGAAAGTCCCAGCGCGAGGATTTCAAGCGGCACCTGCGCGACTGGCGCCGTCGGCTCGTTGGTGCCTTTGTCAACGAGCCGAATCGGTTTTTCCGAAAGCGCCTGAGCTTCGCCGTGCAGCACGGCGATGACCAGCTTGCGCACTTCGGCGTAATTCGGACGCGAGGTCCAGTATTTGTAAATGCGCCGCACATCGCCGGCCTCTTCAGAGAGCGAGAAGCCCGGCCCGCCGCCGGGAAGCGCGACGGTTTCGACGGCGAGCGTCGCAACTTTTTCGTTAGCAGTTTCCTTCAGGCTCTCCTTGTTGCGCTTGGACGGATCGACTTCGCGCATCACATTGATTTTCCACAGCGTGGGCGATTCGCCGCGCTCGTCTAGCGATTCCCAGAATCCAGCGCGCATGCCTTTGCCGAAATAATTTTCGCGCACAAAGCCGGTGGCGTCGCGCGCGGCTTTGGATTTGCCGCCCTCGCGAATTTCGCGCAGGCGCAATATCGCCAAGTCCACCGCCTCCCATTTTCCCAGCGCCGACAACGTCATCACGCGGTTCATCTGCAAATTCCACTCTTCGTTCCCGCCGCGCGGCGTGACATCGTATAGGTAATTCCAATACTCCAGCGCGCGCTGCGGCTGCTGCGCCCAATACGCGGAAACCGCCGCCATCGTGCGGATTTCCTTGCCGGCGGGATCTTTCAGCAGCGCTTTTTCGAATGAACGCAAAGCTTCGGCGTAATGCGCCTTCGCAAAAAATGCGCGCCCCTCTTTAACCAGCGCGGCGGCATCGTCTTTGGCGGTGGGTTTGGGCGGCTCTTCGCAAAAGGCCCGCAAGCACGCCGCTGCAAGAAAGACAAAAAGAAAAGATTGGATGTACATCATCGCGTCTCTTAAGCGCTAACCAGCGAACAAGGTCACAGGAATCGTCAATGCCTCTGTTGAAACCCTCTGCGACCCCGGGGTAAAAATGCAACTTACCAAATATTTCAACAGAGTGCTCTTACCCCTGACCCCTGACCGCTGACCCCTGACCCCCTGACCCCCTGACCCCCTGACCCCCTGACCCTCAGACTTCTAACCCCGTGCGTTCTCACGGCCCATTCGGCGATTTTGGTTTCGGCGGCGCTTCCTCACCTGGCGGGCCGGAGACTTCGGGTATGGCGATGTTGACGTAATCGGACGGCAGTGGGCGTGTCACCAGTGGCTCGCGTTTTCCTTGCAGACAATCGATCACAAAATCGCGCGTCCATTTGTAATCGCGGCCTTCGACGCCGACGTGCCAGACGTTCATCCAACCGCGGTTGGCTTCGGCGAGACAAAAAAGACGATGGCCGGCGTTGTCGAAATAGGGTGTTGATTCCAACAAGAAAGTACTGACCGTCGCGTGGTCTTTGTCTTCGAGTTTGAACAGCCACAAGCGCCCGTGTTTTTTTGGCTCGAAGAATTCGTAGCCGATCAGATGCATCGTGCCCATTGGAATGTAATCGCGCGTCAAGCCTTCGTAGCTTTTGAGAATCAAACTGCCGTCTTTTTGCTGGCGCAGTTTGTCGAGCTTCGCGCGATAGACTTTCACCTGCTCGTCGCGCCCCAATCGTTCGTAACATTGAATCAGTTTTCGAACGACGAACCAGTCGGTCGGGCCGAGTTTGTGCAGCATTTCAAAATGGTCCGCGGCTTTCTGGTACTGGCCGGAGTCGTACGCGGCCATTGCGGCGTTCAAGCGCGTGGAGACGAATTCGGGATGCAGGCCGAGGATCGACTCGTAGCGCACGAGCGCTTCGTGGTAGCGGCCGGCGTCGTCAAGTTCGCGGGCTTCTGCGAAGACTTTTTCGAGCTCGGCGCGTTCGCGCGGGTTGAGGCCTTGAAGCTGGGCTTCTTCGCAGGCTGTGGAGAGAAGGAGGAACGCGGCGGCGGCGATGCGGACGAGCCATGCAGTTCTCTTTGCCGGCGAAAGGGCGTTTTGGAATTCGGAGCGGCGATTCGAATCCGGCACTGGCTGGGTACAGACTGTGGCGCACGAACTGACTTCAAGCTGCCGACGAGAGGGCGGTGTGAATTCGGACATGGCGATTCCGATGCGGGCCGGCTGGAAGCCGGCGCTCCGATTGTAGGACGGCTCTCCGAGCCGTCGAAAATGAGGCTCGCACGGCACGACGGCTCGGAGAGCCGTCCTACGAGAATAATGCGAGCGGCCTAAATGCGACGCTCCGTAAAGAATCTATTTTAGCGCTTTTTCTTCGCGCAAGCCAGTGTAGTGAATTGAACCAGTTGCCATCCTATGCGGCGGCGTGGAAATGTGCAACGGAGTGAATGGAGCGTTCGAGTGCGGCGTTGGCGATGCGCGTGCAGTTGTGAGAGAGCAGTTTGAATAAGCGGCGTGC